>Ga0160464_100025_pt1 | contig 211130 bp, 178 predicted proteins | sample HID1971I_E11MG_FD_108275 | JGI IMG/M metagenome (GOLD analysis project Ga0160464, IMG submission 108275) | Enriched millipede-associated microbial communities from UW Madison campus, WI, USA - HID1971I_E11 MG | ecosystem: Host-associated > Arthropoda: Insects > Digestive system > Unclassified ...
ACGCTGGACGCTACTCGATGTTGGCCGATGCGCCGGCGTTGCCGCTCTGGAACATCGATACCTCGCTGGTCCTGGTCATTCAGGCTGTGGTGTTCTGGCGGGTGGGGCTGTATCGCGGCCTGTGGCGCTTTGCCAGCGTCGCCGATCTGCTCAACATCTTCAAAGCCAGTTTCATCGGCCTGCTCGCCATCGTGGTGGCCTTGGCGTACAAGCGCTTCGAAGGCGTGCCGATGTCGGTGCTGGTCATCTACCCGTTCGCGCTGTCGGCCCTGCTGGGCGCGCCGCGCCTGCTGTACCGCGCGTGGAAGGACTACCAGGCACTGCAATCGGACGTGACCGCCCGCCGCGTGCTGATCCTCGGTGCCGGCCAGGCGGCCGAAGCCCTGGTCCGCGATCTGCGCCGTTCCGGTGACTTCGAGCCGGTGGGCCTGCTTGACGACGCCCCGCACCTGCAGGGCGCCAAGCTGCAGGGGCTGCCGATTCTCGGCACGCTGGAAGATGCGCCCGCCGTGGTCCGCGAGACCGCCGCCAAACTTCTGGTGATTGCCATTCCGTCGCTGGATGCCGTTGGCATGCAGCGGGTGGTGGCCATCTGCGAAAGCACCGGCGTGCCGTTCCGCATGGTCCCCAAGCTCAATGACATTCTGCTGGGCCATTCGCTGCCGGGTGTGCTCAAGGAAGTGGCGATCGAAGATCTGCTGGGTCGCAAGCCGATCCTGCCGGATTGGGCGCTGATCCGCGGCTGGCTGGGCGGGCGTACCGTACTGGTCACCGGCGCCGGCGGGTCGATCGGTTCGGAACTGTGCCGCCAGTGTGCCCGCCATGGGGCAGGGCGCATCGTGCTGGTCGAGATGAGCGAGCTGTTGCTGCTGACCATCGAGGCCGAACTGCAGCGCAGCTTCCCGGATCTGGAAGTGGAAGCCGTGCTGGGTGACTGCGGTGATCCGGCGGTGATCCGTCATGCACTGTCGCTCTCGCGCGTGGACTCCGTCTTCCACGCCGCGGCCTACAAGCAGGTGCCGGTGCTGGAGCGCCAGCTGCGCGAGGCGGTGCGCAACAACATTCTGTCCACCGAGACCGTCGCCCGTGCCTGTGTCGAGGCGAAGATCGAGCATTTCGTCTTCATCTCCACCGACAAGGCGGTCGATCCGGTCAACGCGCTGGGCGCCAGCAAGCGCTACGCGGAAATGATCTGCCAGAGCCTGGACCAGAAGACCAGCCACACCCGTTTCGTGACCGTGCGCTTCGGCAATGTGCTGGCCTCGGCGGGCAGCGTGGTGCCGGTCTTCCGCGAGCAGATCCTCAAGGGTGGCCCGGTCACCGTGACCGACCCGGAAGTGACCCGCTACTTCATGACGATCCCCGAGGCCTGCCAGCTGATCCTGCAGGCGGCCGCCTCGGCCTCGCACGGTGCGATCTATACGCTGGACATGGGCGAGCCGGTGCCGATCCGCGTGCTGGCCGAGCAGATGATCCGGCTGGCTGGCAAGCAGCCCTACAAGGACATCGCCATCGTCTATACCGGCCTGCGCCCGGGCGAAAAGCTGCACGAGACGCTGTTCTATTCGGACGAGGACTATCGCCCGACCGCGCATCCCAAGATTCTGGAAGCCGGCGTGCGTACCTTCGCCCGCGAGCAGGTGCTGGCCAATGTGCCGAAACTGCGTGAGGCGATCGCCACTTACGACACCGATGCGATCAACAGCATCCTGTTCTCGACCATGCCGGAGTTCTCTCCGCTACAACAGGACGATCACGTCAGCTCTGCTAAAGTTCTCGCCTTTCCGGCGCGTGAGGCCAACAGGTTCTGATGAGCAAGCGTATTCGCAAGGCGGTATTTCCTGTCGCAGGCTTGGGCACGCGATTCCTTCCGGCCACCAAGACCGTTCCGAAGGAAATGCTGCCGATCATTGATCGGCCGCTGATCCAGTACGCGGTGGATGAGGCAATCGAAGCGGGTTGCGACACTCTGATCTTCATCACCAACCGCTACAAGCATGCGGTTGCCGATTACTTCGACAAGGCCTACGAGCTGGAACAGAAGCTCGAGCGCGCCGGCAAGACGGAACAGCTTGAGCTGGTTCGCCACGTCCTGCCCAACGGCGTTCGTGCGGTGTTCGTGACGCAGGCCGAAGCACTGGGCCTGGGCCATGCGGTGCTGTGTGCCAAGGCGATTGTTGGCGATGAGCCGTTCGCCGTGCTGCTGCCGGACGATCTGATCTGGAACCGCGGCAACGGTGCACTCAAGCAGATGGCCGACGCCAACGAAGCCACCGGTGCCAGCATCATCGCAGTGGAAGACGTGCCGCATGACAAGACCGGCAGCTACGGCATCGTGGCCACGGAGGCCTTCGACGGCCGCCAGGGCAAGATCAGCGCCATCGTCGAGAAGCCCAAGCCGGAAGACGCCCCGAGCGATCTGGCGGTGGTCGGTCGCTATGTGCTGAGCCCGAAGATCTTCGAGCTGCTCGAAGCGACTGGCACCGGTGCAGGTGGCGAGATCCAGTTGACCGATGCGATTGCCGAACTGCTCAAGAGCGAGCGCGTGGACGCGTTCCGCTTTGAAGGCCGTCGTTTCGACTGCGGTACCCATCTGGGGCTGGTCGAAGCTACGATCCGCTTTGCGCTCGACAACGAGAAGCTGGCGGGCCCGGCACGCGAAGTGCTGCAGAAGATGCTGGCCGAAGGCTGAGGGCAACGCCGTCGCGGCGTGTAGTGCCGGCCGCTGGCCGGCGCCTCCTGCACAACAGCAAAGGGCAGCCGAGAGGCTGCCCTTTTCGTTTCCGACTGTGCACCCACCAACGGTCGGTGCACACCTGTCGCATCCATCGGTGCCGACCCGTTGGCCGGCACCGATCAATGCCTTACAGCGATTCGAAGATACCCGCCGCGCCCATGCCGGTGCCGATGCACATGGTCACCATGCCGTACTTCTGCTGGCGGCGGCGCAGGCCGTGCAGCAGGGTGGCGGTGCGGATCGCGCCGGTCGCACCCAGCGGGTGGCCCAAGGCGATCGCGCCGCCCAGCGGGTTGACCTTGGACGGGTCCAGGCCGCAATCGCGGATGACGGCCAGCGACTGCGCGGCAAAGGCCTCGTTGAGCTCGATCCAGTCCAGCTGGTCCTGGGTCAGGCCAGCCTGCTTGAGTGCCTTCGGGATCGCAGCGATCGGGCCGATGCCCATCACTTCCGGGCGCACACCGGCGACCGAGAAGCTGACGAAGCGGGCCAGCGGGGTCAGGCCGTAATCCTTGATCGCCTGCTCGGAGGCCAGCAGCACCGCACCGGCACCATCGCTCATCTGCGAGGAGTTGCCCGCGGTGACCGTGCCGCCGAACTGTCCGTTGCGGAACACCGGGCGCAGCTTGGCCAGGCCTTCAGCGGACGAATCCAGGCGCGGGCCTTCGTCGGTATCCACGATCTTGTCGCGGGTGATGATGCGGCGGCCGTCGGCCAGGTCCGGCTGGCGGGTGCGCACATCGTACGGGCTGATCTCGTCCTTGAACTCGCCGTTCTGGATCGCGGCAATGGCCTTCTGGTGCGAGGCGAGGGCGAACGCGTCCTGCTCCTCGCGCGAGACCTTCCATTCTTCGGCGACCTTCTCGGCGGTGATGCCCATGCCGTAGGCGATGGCGACGTGGTCGTTGTCGAAGACGCTCGGCGCCATGGCGATCTTGTTGCCCATCATCGGCACCATCGACATCGACTCGGTGCCACCGGCCAGCATCAGGTCCGAATTGCCCAAGCGGATCTGATCGGCGGCCATGGCCACGGCCTGCAGGCCGGAGGAACAGAAGCGATTGACGGTCTGCGCGGCGATGGTGTCCGGCAGGCCGGCCAGCAGCACGCCGATGCGCGCCACGTTCATGCCCTGCTCGGCCTCGGGCATCGCGCAGCCGATGATCGCGTCGTCGATGCGGTTGAGGTCGATGCCCGGCGCCTGTGCCACGACGGAGCGGAGCACGTGGGCCAGCATGTCGTCGGGGCGGGTATTGCGGAACACACCCTTGGGCGCCTTGCCCACCGGGGTGCGGGTGGCGGCGACGATGTAGGCGTCCTGGATTTGCTTGGTCATTGCAGTGATCTCTTGAATGGGGTCTGGAAGACGTTGCCGGCCAGCGGCCGGCACTACCGTTCTCTTCCGTCAGTTCCGCAGCGGCTTGCCGGTCTTGAGCATGTGCGCGATGCGGGCCTGGGTCTTTTCCTGCTGGGCCAGTTCGACGAAGTGCTTGCGCTCCAGCGTCAGCAGCCACTCTTCGTCCACCAGCGTGCCGCGATCCACTTCGCCGCCGCACAGCACGGTGGCAATGCGCACGGCGATCTCGTAGTCGTACGGGCTGATGAAGCGGCCTTCCAGCATGTTGACCAGCATCATCTTGAAGGTGGCGATACCGACGTCACCGGCGACCTGGATGCGGCGGGCCGGCATCGGCGGACGGTAGCCACCTTCAGCCAGCGCCAGCACTTCGGCCTTGGCGATGTGCAGCGTCTCGAAGCTGTTGAACACGACCTTGTCGGTGGCGCGCATCAGGCCCAGTTCCTTGGCGTTGACCGCCGAGTTGGAGACCTTGGCCATCGCGACGGTTTCGAAGGTCTTCTTCAGCTCGGCGAACACGTCACCGCCGGGACCTGCGGCCTGCGAGGCGCGCACGGCCAGTTCCTTCAGGCCACCACCGGCCGGCAGCAGGCCCACGCCCGCTTCAACCAGGCCGATGTAGCTTTCCAGTGCGGCCACGCTCTTGGCGCTGTGCATCTGGAACTCACAGCCGCCGCCCAGGGCCAGGCCGCGCACCGCGGTCACCACCGGCACCAGCGAATACTTGATCGCCTGGCTGGTGCGCTGGAAGTTGTGCACCATCTCTTCGAACTGGTCGACCTTGCCCGCCTGCAGCAGGCCGAGCGCACCGGCCAGATCGGCACCGGCGGAGAAGGGTTCCTTCTGCTGCCAGATCACCAGGCCCTTGTAGTCCTGCTCGGCGCGCTTGATCGCTTCCTGCAGGCCGTTGAGCACGTGGTCGGACACGGTGTTCATCTTGGTCTTGAAGCTGACCACCGCGATGCCGTCGCCGTCGTGCCACATGCGCACGCCGTCGTTCTCGAACACGGTCTCGCCCGGGCTGAAGGTCTCGCCCAGCAGCGGATCCGGGAAGCGCTGGCGCTGGTACACCGGCAGGGCCGAACGCGGCAGCTTGGCGTTGCGGGTCGGGCTGTAGCTGCCTTCGGCGGCGTGCACGCCATCGCGGCCATCGAACACCCAATCCGGCAGCGGGGCACTGCTCATGCTCTTGCCGGCGACGATGTCATCGGCGATCCACTGGGCAACCTGCTTCCAGCCGGCGGCCTGCCAGGTTTCGAACGGGCCCAGCGACCAGCCGTAGCCCCAGCGGATGGCCAGGTCGACGTCGCGCGCGGTCTCGGCGATATCGGCGAGGTGGTAGGCGCTGTAGTGGAACAGATCACGGAAGGTCGCCCACAGGAACTGCGCCTGCGGATGCTGGCTTTCGCGCAGCTTGGCGAACTTCTCGGCCGGGTTCTTGATCTTCAGGATTTCGACCACTTCCGGGGCGGCGGTGCGGTCGGCAGGGCGGTAGTCCTGCTTCTCGAGATCGAGGACCACGATGTCCTTGCCGACCTTGCGGAAGATGCCGGCACCGGTTTTCTGGCCGAGGGCGCCCTTGGCGATCAGCGCATCCAGCCACTTGGGCGATTTGAAGAACTCATGCCACGGGTCGTTGGGCAGGGTGTCGCCCATCGTCTTGATCACGTGCGCCATGGTGTCCAGGCCGACCACGTCGGAGGTGCGGTAGGTCGCCGACTTCGGGCGGCCGACCAGCGGGCCGGTCAGGCCGTCCACCTCATCGAAGCCCAGGCCGAATTCCTGCGTGTGGTGGATGGTGGACAGGATCGAGAACACGCCGATGCGGTTGCCGATGAAGTTCGGGGTGTCCTTGGCATACACCACGCCCTTGCCCAGGGTGGTGACCAGGAAGGCTTCCAGGCCTTCCAGCACCGAGGCATCGGTGGTGGTGGCCGGGATCAGCTCGGCCAGGTGCATGTAACGCGGCGGGTTGACGAAGTGCACGCCGCAGAAGCGGTGGCGCAGCTGCTCCGGCAGCACGTCGGCCAGCTTGTTGATGCCCAGGCCCGAGGTGTTGGAGGCCAGCACGGCGTGATCGGCCACGAACGGGGCGATCTTCTTGTACAGGTCCTGCTTCCAGTCCATCCGTTCGGCGATGGCTTCGATGATCAGGTCGCAGTCCTTCAACTGCTCCAGGCCGGTCTCATAGTTGGCCGGCGTGATCGCCTCGGCGTAGGACTTGCTGGCGAGCGGGGCCGGGCTGAGCTTGCCCAGGTTGGCGATGGCCTTGAGCACGATGCCATCGGCCGGACCTTCCTTGGCGGGCAGGTCGAACAGCACCGTGTCGACGCCGGCGTTGGTCAGGTGGGCGGCGATCTGGGCACCCATGACGCCGGCACCCAGCACGGCGGCGCGGCGGACTAGCAGGGAATTGGACATGTCGATAAGCCTTTGTTGTCTGGAAGCCGGTCAGCGCCCGGCTCTACGGGGTGGAAAGGGAGGTCGTCGAAGCGCTCGAGACCGCGCTGGCGCGGAATCCGGCTTCGGCGAAATGAATCAGTTCCTGGGCGGCATGGGCACGATGCGCCGCTTCGGTGACACCGGCGGGTCGCTTGATCAGGCCGAAGTCGGCCATGGCATAGGTCAGCGAGCCGGCGAGGAAATCCAGGCGCCAGTACAGCTCTTCCTTGCTCAGCCCCGGCACGCAGGCGGAGATCGCTTTGCCGAAGTCGCGCAGAACGTGGCCGTAATGGTCGGAAAGGAATTTGCGCAGGTTGTCGTTCTTCTCCGCGTAGGCACGCGCGATGACGCGCACGAACGCGCCGCCGGTCTGGCGGTCCTGGGCCATGGCAAGTGCCGGTTCGACAAAGGCGGCCAGCACGGGGCGCAGTTCACCGGGATGCTCGCGGCGGGCCGACTCCAGCTGGGTCAGGCGTGCCGAGGTCATCTCGTCCATGCGGCGGCGGAAGACCTCGTTGACCAGGTTTTCCTTGGAGCCGAAGTGGTAGTTGACCGCAGCGATGTTCACATCGGCCTGGCTGGTGACCTGGCGCAGCGAGGTGCCCGCGAACCCGTGCAGGGCAAACAGTTCCTCGGCAGCGCCGAGGATGCGGTCCTTGGTGGAGAAGTGAGCAGGTTTGGCCATGGGGCAGGGCAGTTCAATCAAACGATTGTTTGATATTAGACCTGCGGTTGCGTCACCGCATTGTGCGGCGCAGCAGAAACGGGGGATCGTTCATCCGCGCTCCCGACAGTGCCGGCCGCTGGCCGGCAACCACGCCATTGCCTGAACAGGCCGATCACCCGAGGCGCACAGGGCGTTGCCGGCCAGCGGCCGGCACTACCGTACGGCGGGGATACACGTTAGAATTGGCGCACGTATATCAGGCTAAGCCCGCGTTTTGACGCGGGTTTTTTTCATGTTAACCTCGGGCCGATCAAGTGGCCCGCCCAACGGAGTATTCCCATGGCGCTGGAGCGCACCCTTTCCATCATCAAGCCGGACGCCGTCGCCAAGAACGTCATCGGTGAAATCTACGCCCGCTTCGAAAAGGCCGGCCTGAAGGTCGTCGCCGCCAAGTACAAGCAGCTGTCGCGCCGTGAAGCCGAAGGCTTCTACGCCGTGCACCGCGAGCGTCCGTTCTTCAACGCGCTGGTCGAGTTCATGATCTCCGGCCCGGTGATGATCCAGGCGCTGGAAGGCGAGAACGCCGTGCTGGCCCACCGCGACCTGCTGGGCGCCACCAACCCGAAGGAAGCCGCCGCAGGCACCATCCGCGCCGACTTCGCTGAATCCATCGATGCCAATGCCGCCCACGGCTCGGACTCGGTTGAGAATGCCGCGATCGAAATCGCCTACTTCTTCGCCGCGACTGAAGTCGTCTCGCGCTGAGAGTGATGCCGTGAACGAGGTCGTACAGCCAACCGCCATCCCATCCGTGCTCGTTCCGGGGCCGGCTGTGGCCAAGCAGAACCTGCTCGACCTCGATCGCGAGGGTCTGGAGCGCTTCTTCGCCGAGACACTCGGCGAAGCGCGCTACCGTGCCCATCAGGTGATGAAGTGGATCCACCATCACTACGTCACCGATTTCGATGACATGACCGACCTCGGCAAGGCCTTGCGCGCCAAGCTCAAGCAGCATGCCGAGGTGCTGGTTCCCAACATCGTGTTCGACAAGCCCTCCGCCGATGGCACCCACAAGTGGCTGCTGGCCATGGGCACCGATGGCAAGAACGCGATCGAAGCGGTTTACATCCCGGACAAGAACCGCGGCACGCTGTGCGTGTCTTCGCAGGTCGGCTGTGCGCTGAACTGCACGTTCTGTTCGACCGCCACCCAGGGCTTCAACCGCAACCTCTCCACTGCCGAGATCATCGGCCAGGTGTGGGTCGCGGCGCGCCATCTGGGCAACATCCCGCACAAGCAGCGTCGTCTCACCAACGTGGTGATGATGGGCATGGGCGAGCCGTTGATGAATTTCGACAACGTCGTGCGCGCCATGAGCGTGATGCGCGACGATCTGGGCTACGGCCTGGCCAACAAGCGGGTGACGCTGTCCACCTCCGGCCTGGTGCCGCAGATCGACCGACTCTCCGCCGAGAGCGACGTGTCGCTGGCGGTGTCGCTGCATGCGCCCAACGATGCACTGCGCGAGACCCTGGTCCCGCTCAACAAGAAGTACCCGATCGTTGAGCTGATGGCCTCGTGCGCACGCTACCTGCGCGCCAACAAGCGCCGCGAGTCGGTCACCTTCGAATACACTCTGATGAAGGGCATCAACGACCAGCCCGAGCACGCCCGCCAGCTGGCGCGGCTGATGCGCCAGTTCGACAATGCCGTGCAGGCCTCGAACTCGGGCAAGGTCAACCTGATTCCGTTCAACCCGTTCCCCGGTACGCGCTATGAGCGCTCCGGCGAAACGGAAATCCGCGCCTTCCAGAAGATCCTGCTCGATGCCAAGGTGCTGACGATGGTGCGGCGCACCCGCGGCGACGACATTGATGCCGCCTGTGGCCAGCTCAAGGGCCAGGTGATGGATCGCACGCGCCGCCAGGCCGAGTTCAACAAAACGCTGCAGGACGGGAAAGACCGGAATGCCGCTGCCTGATCGCCGATTGCCAGCCGTTGTTTTCTTCGCGCTGGCATTGGCCGGCTGTGGCAAACAAGGTGTCAAACCGCCGTCCGCTCCGCTCGAGGTCGCACCGACCTATGAGGCCCGTGACAACCCCGAGATCCGCAAGCGTGTGAATTACCAAGACCAGATGGTCCTGGCTGGCGAGTCGATGCGCGCCGGCGCCCTGGATGCCGCCGAGAAGCGGGTCCGCGCGGCGATGAAGATCGACGCGCGACGTCCAGAGGCATACATGATGCTGGCGGCCATTGCCACGCAGCGTGGCAATGAGGCCGGCGCCGGCGCGCTGTATGCCAAGGCCGCCGAGCTGGCCCCGGATCGGGGTGACGTCCTCAATAATTATGGTGCTTGGCTATGTGCTCATGGCCGGCAGGCCGAGTCGCTGGTCTGGTTTGATCGCGCCCTGCAGGCGCCGGGCTACACCACGCCGGCCTCCGCACTGGCCAATGCCGGCGGCTGTGCGCTGGAGGCGGGCCAGTCCGAACGGGCTACGCCGGACCTGCGTCGAGCACTTGAGATAGATCCCGCCAATGCGTACGCACTGGAGTCCATGGCCCGCAGCGAGTACGCCCAAGGGCGCTATTTCGAGGCCCGCGCCTTTGCGCAACGGCGTCTGGCGGCTGCACCGGCCACACGTTCCGTGTTACAACTTGCCTCTCAAATCGAGGCGCGGCTTGGCGACAACGTGGCATCCGGTCGCTATCTGCAGCGAATTCATGATGAATTTCCGCAGGATGCGGCACCTAATCCCCGGGGTTGAAGCACTGTGATTGATGACCAGACTGTGAACGCTTTTGACACTGCGGCCGGTTGCGGAGCCCGTCTTCGCCAGGCCCGTGAAGCGGCCGGCCTGACCCTGGAAGCGGTGGGGCAGCAGCTGCGCATGCCGGTGCAGGTAGTCAAATCGCTGGAAGAGGAGCAATGGCAGCGCCTGGGCGCGCCGGTCTTCGTCCGCGGCCAGCTCCGAAGCTACGCCCGCCTGCTGAAGGTGGATATCGGCGACGTCCTCGAACAGGCGCACATCGGTCCGATCGTGCCGCCGCAGCTGGTGAGCCATACGCATACGCCGCGCGCGCGTCGCATCGCCGAAAGCCTGGGCCGTCGCGTGCTGTATGTCGGCATCACCGCCGTGCTGGCGGTGCCGGTCTGGTTTGCGACCCGCGGCCATTTCGATGGCACGGCCAACACCCCCAATACCGCGTCGCTGGATGTCATCCCGGCGGCGGTACCGGTGGCCGGTGGCGACACACCAACCGCCCCGGCGCCAGCGACGGCCGAAAGCGCCAAGCCTTCGGCACCGTCCGCGCCGTATCTGGCGTCGCTGACGCCGGTCCCGCGTCCTGCTGCCGCGCCAGTGGCCGTGGGCGGCGGTCTCACTCTGCAGTTCAATGGCGACAGCTGGATCGACATCACCGCGCCCGATGGCACGACCGTCGAAAAGGCGTTGCTGAAGTCGGGCGAGACCCGCAGCTTCGCACCGGGGCAGGTGGCCCGCATGGTGCTGGGCAATGCATCGGCGGTCGAGGTTCAGCAGGGCGGCACTATCGTCGACCTTTCGCCGTACCAGCGAGCCAACGTGGCACGCTTTACGGTATCCTCTGACGGCTCCGTGGCCCCAGTTTCGCACTGAGCTGCGTTTCCCCAATCCAATTCAAATAGCTCCTCCTTACGGGCGGGGCGAGAGTACGCATGGCGATCGACGACCTGCTCGATGAGCACGAACAAAGTGAACGCGTCCGCAGCTGGCTGCGGAAGAACGGTGTCAGCATCCTGGCCGGTGTCGCCATCGCGATCGGTGGCATCTGGGGCTGGAAGGAATGGCAGACCCGGCACAGCAACAGCCTGGCCGGTGCCAACGTCCAGTACCAGGTCGTGCTCAAGAGCCTGGAAGACAAGGATCTGGAGCAGGCGGCCAAGGGCGTGAAGGCGCTCGAAAGCGGCAAGGCCAACATCTATGCCGATCTGGCTGCGCTGCAGCTGGCCAAGGCCCAGGTCGATGCCGGCAAGAACGACGACGCGCTGGCGACCCTGCGCGCGATCAAGGCCGACCCTGAATTCAAGCCGGTGATCGAGCAGCGCGTCGCGCGCCTGCTGGTGGCCACCGGCAAGACCGAGGATGCGATCAAGCAGCTCGGCACCGCAACCGACAGCACCAGCCTGGAAATCCATGGCGATGCGCTGATGGCGCAGGGCAAGCGTGACGCGGCCCGCGAACAGTATGAGAAGGCGCTCAAGACGCTGGACGTGGCAGCGCCCCAGCGGCGCCTGCTGGAAACCAAGTTGACGGATGCCGGTGGCACCGTCACCGATCCTGCGGAGTCGGTGTAATGAATCAGATGGTCATGATCAAGCGCGTTGCCACGGTTGCCCTGTTGGGCATGGCCCTGACCGGCTGCAGCACGATGAAGGGCTGGTTCGCCGGCAAAGATGCCGCGGCCAAGAAGGCGCTGGAACCGGCCGAGCTGGTCAAGTTCGATGCCACCACCAAGGTGGACCGGATCTGGTCGGCCAACGTGGGCAAGGGCGAAAAGCGCATCGGCGTCCGTCAGGGCCCGGTGGTCGCCGATGGTCGCGTCTATGCCGCCGCCATCTACGGTGGCGTGCACGCCATCGACCTGCAGACCGGCAAGAAGGTCTGGACCTACGAGCCGGCCAAGGAAAAGAAGAAGCCCAAGCTGCGCTTGTCCGGTGGCCCGGGCGTGGGTGAAGGCCTGGTCGTCATCGGCACGCTGGACGGTCAGGTCATCGCCCTGAACGCGGCGGACGGCACCGAAAAGTGGCGCGCCAAGGTGCCGGGTGAAGTGATTTCCGCCCCGGCCGTCGGCCAGGGCATGGTGTTCGTGCGCAGCAACGACGGTCGCGTGACCGGTCTGGATGTCGAGAACGGCACCCAGCGCTGGTTCAACCCGCGCGAGCTGCCGGCACTCACCGTGCGTGGCAATGCCCCGGTCGTGACCGGCCCGGGCGTGCTGTTCATCGGCAACGATGATGGCTCGATCGCCGCGCTGGCCATGCAGGACGGCCGCACGCTGTGGGACCAGATGGTCGGCACCGGCGAAGGCCGCACCGAGCTGGAGCGCATGGCCGACATCGACGGCGCCCCGGTGCTGGAAGGCAATACGCTGTACGTCAGCAGTTTCAAGAACCAGACCATGGCGATCGAAGGCCCGACCGGCCGTCCGCTGTGGGCGCGTGATCATGGTGGCGCCGGTGGCGTGGCCCTGACCTCGAGCAATGTGTTCGTCACCGACAACAAGGGCGGCGTGTTCGGCCTGGACAAGACCAGCGGTTCGGCCATGTGGTCGCAGACGGGCCTGGCCCGTCGTTCGCTGACCGGTCCGGTCATTCACGGCGATTACGTTGTGGTCGGTGATTACAAGGGGTATCTGCACTGGTTGCGGACCGATAACGGTGAGTTCGCGGCGCGCGCCAAGAGTGGCGGCGACGCCCTCCTGGCACAGCCGGTGGTCGCCGATGGGATTCTGCTGGTGCAGAACGTTGATGGAAAGCTGACCGCATTCCGGTTGGCACAATAAGGAGTTACCGCGATGCTGCCCTTGGTCGCCCTGGTTGGACGGCCGAATGTCGGCAAGTCCACGCTGTTCAATGCGTTTACCCGTACGCGCGACGCGCTGGTCCATGACCAGCCCGGCGTGACCCGGGACCGTAATTACGGTGTTTGTCGTCTTGATGAAGACCACCCGTTCCTGGTGGTCGATACCGGTGGTATCGCCGGTGAAGAAGAAGGTCTGGCCGGCGCTACCGCCCGCCAGGCCCGTGCTGCCGCCGCGGAAGCGGATCTGATCCTGTTCGTGGTCGATGCCCGTGAGGGCCCGATGGACGACGAGATCCTGTCCTGGCTGCGCAAGCTGGCCCGTCCGACCCTGCTGTTGATCAACAAGATCGACGGCATGAACGAAGACACCGTGCGTTCGGAATTTGCCCGTTACGGCTTCAGCGAAATGCTGACCGTCTCGGCCGCGCACCGTCAGGGCCTGGATGATCTGCTGGACGAGGTCGTGGAACGGTTGCCGGAAGAGGGCACCACCGAGACCCTGGACACCGACCCGAACCGCATTCGTATCGCCTTCGTCGGCCGTCCCAACGTGGGCAAGTCGACGCTGGTCAATCGTCTGCTCGGCGAAGAGCGCATGATCGCCTCCGAAGTGCCCGGTACCACCCGCGATTCGATCGCGGTGGACATGGAGCGCGACGGGCGTGAGTACCGACTGATCGATACCGCCGGCCTGCGTCGCAAGGCGCGCGTCGAGGAAGTGGTCGAGAAGTTCAGCGTCATCAAGACCCTGCAGGCCATCGAGCAGTGCCAGGTCGCGGTGCTGATGCTCGATGCCTCGGAAGGTGTCACCGATCAGGATGCCAGCGTGCTCGGCGCGGTGCTCGATGCCGGCCGTGCGTTGGTGGTGGCGATCAACAAGTGGGATGGCCTGACCGATTACCAGCGCGAGCAGGCTGAAGCCCTGGTGTCGCGCAAGCTCGGCTTCGTGCCGTGGGCGGAAGTGGTGCGCATCTCGGCCAAGCACGGCTCCGGCCTGCGTGAGCTGTTCCGCTGCATCCACGCCGCGCATGCCTCGGCGACGCACGAGTTCAGCACCAGCGAAGTCAACAAGGCGCTGGAAACGGCGTACGAGACCAACCCGCCGCCGGCGATCCGTGGTCACGTGTCCAAGCTGCGTTACGTGCATCCGGGCGGTTCCAACCCGCCGACCTTCATCGTCCACGGCACCCGTCTGAAAGACCTGCCGGAGTCGTACAAGCGCTACCTGGAGAACTTCTTCCGCAAGCGCTTCAAGCTGGTCGGCACGCCCGTGCAGTTCATCTTCCGCGAGGGTGTGAATCCCTACGAAGGCAAGAAGAACGTGCTCACCGAACGTCAGCTCAAGCGCAAGCGCCGCTTGATCAAGCACGTCAAGGGCAAGTGACCCAACAAAGAGCCGGCGCAAGCCGGCTCTTTTCATTGGCGCTGCCGACGCCCCCGTGCGCGATAATCCTCCGCATGAGCACGATCCCCGAACTCACCCCGGCGCAGGCCCGGGAACGCCTAGCCCATGGCGCACTGCTGATCGACGTCCGCGAGGCGCATGAGCGCGCCACCGGCATGGCTGAAGGTGCGCTCGGCATCGCCAAGGGCGATCTCCACGCCGAGCCAAGCACGCACCTGCCAGCCAATGATCGCGAGGTCGTCCTGATCTGCCAGAGTGGCAGGCGTTCGATGGAAGCCGCCGTTTTCCTGTCTGACCTGGGCTACACGAATATTGCGTCCGTGCACGGGGGCACCACCGCGTGGCGCGCTGACGGCCTGGCCCTGGTGCAGCCGATGCAGAGCGACGCCGAGCGTGACTTCAACGAGCGGTACTCACGTCATCTGCTGCTGCCGCAGGTCGGTATCGACGGCCAGAAGACGCTGCTCGCCTCACGCGTGCTGGTGCTCGGCGCTGGCGGCCTGGGCGCACCGGCCAGCTTCTACCTGGCCGCGGCCGGGGTAGGGCACCTGCGCATCGCCGATGATGATGTGGTCGACCGCAGCAACCTGCATCGGCAGATCATCCATACCGATGCCAGCGTCGGCGAGCCCAAGGTGCTCTCGGCACGCGCCCGCCTGCTTGCACTCAATCCTTCGCTGGACGTGGAGGCCGTGCAGGCACGGGTCACCTCGGACAACATCGATGCGCTGCTCGAGGGTGTCGACGTGGTGCTGGATGGCTCGGACAACTTCCCGCTGCGTTACCTGCTCAACGATGCCTGCCTCCAGCATGGCATTCCGCTGGTGTATGGCGCGGTGGAGCGCTTCACCGGCCAGGTCAGCGTGTTCGATGCCGGTCGCCAGCGTGGCACCGCGCCGTGCTACCGCTGCCTGTTCCCCGAGCCTCCGCCGCCCGAGTTCGCCCCCAACTGCTCGGAGGCGGGGGTGCTCGGCGTGTTGCCGGGCATGGTCGGCCTGCTGCAGGCCACCGAAGTGCTCAAGCTCCTGCTCGGCATCGGCGAGCCACTGATCGGTCGCCTGCTGACCTTCGATGCGCTGAGCATGCGCTTCCGCGAGACGCGGCTGTGTCCGGATCCGGTCTGCCCGCTCTGTGCCCCCGGGCGCGAGTTCCCCGGCTACATCGATTACGCCGCGTTCTGCAGCGCCTGAGAGGTAGGCGTAGATCCACCACATGCGTGGGATGCGCGATTTGTCCGTGAGGCAATGCAGATCCACGCCATGCGTGGATGCGGTTGGCGAGGGGGGCCGGGTGAGGGCAGCCACGCATGGCGTGGCTCTATCGCTGGGTTCGGTCTCGATTTCAGGACGATCTGACATCAAGGTGGAATATCGTTCTGAATTCAGTACGATAAAACGCAGCATCCGCGCTACTGCCCTTCAACGCTTTGCCCTATCGTTGACGCATCTTTTGTAGTCCGGGGAAGCAACCGCATGGCGGTGGAAGCAGGTGCCAGTGAACTGGTGAAAGTGGTCGCCCTGCTGGGTGCGGCAGTGGTCATGGTGCCGCTGTTCCGCCGGCTCGGGTTAGGCTCGGTGCTGGGCTATTTCGCCGCGGGCCTGGCGATCGGCCCCTTCGGGTTCGGCTGGTTCTCCGATCCGCAGGCCATCCTGCATACCGCCGAGCTCGGCGTGGTGATGTTCCTGTTCGTGATCGGCCTGGAGATGCGGCCCTCGCATCTGTGGAGCCTGCGCAACGAGATCTTCGGTCTGGGCACGCTGCAGATCGTGGTCTGCGGCACGGTGCTCACTGGCGTGTGCATGCTGCTCGGCTTCCCGTTGCCGGTCGCCTTCATCGGCGCCGCCGGTTTCGTGTTGACCTCCACCGCGGTGGTCATGCAGTTGCTCGCCGAGCGCGGCGACATCGCGCTGCCGACCGGCCAGAAGATCGTCTCGATCCTGCTGTTCGAAGATCTGCTGATCGTGCCGCTGCTGGCGGTGGTGGCGTTCATGGCGCCGGTGCACAGCGATGCTGGCGAGAGTTCGCGCTGGGTCAGCGTGGGCATCGCCGCCGGTGCCATTGTCGGTCTGGTGCTGGTCGGCCGCTTCCTGCTCAATCCGCTGTTCCGCATCCTCGCCGCCGCAAAGGCCCGCGAAGTGATGACGGCCGCCGCGCTGCTGGTCGTGCTCGGCGCCGCGCTGCTGATGCAGTTGGGCGGATTGTCGATGGCGATGGGCGCGTTCCTTGCGGGCGTGCTGCTCAGCGAATCCACCTTCCGCCACCAGATCGAAGCGGATATCGAGCCGTTCCGCGGCATCCTGCTCGGCCTGTTCTTCCTCAGCGTCGGCATGGCGCTGGACCTCACCGTCGTCGCGAACAACTGGCCGCTGATCGTTTCCGGCGTGTTCGCGCTGATGTTTGCCAAGGCGGTCTGCATCTACGTGGTCGCGCGCATCCTCGGCAGTGATCATCGCCAAGCGCTGGATCGCGGCGTGGTGATGGCGCAGGGCGGCGAATTCGCATTCGTGCTGTTCTCGGCTGCGGCGGTGGCCGGCGTGATCGATGTGCAGGTCAACGCCAACCTCACCGCGATCGTGGTGCTCTCGATGGCGCTGACCCCGCTGTTCGTGCTGCTGCACGACAAGCTGATGCCGGATCGTGAAGTCTCGCTCGATGGCGTCGAAGAAGCCGACGGTCTGTCCGGCAGCGTGCTGCTGATCGGCTTCGGCCGCTTCGGCCAGGTGGCCAGCCAGTCGCTGCTGGCGCGCGATGTGGATGTGACCATCATCGACAACGACGTGGACATGATCCACAACGCCGAGCGTTTCGGATTCAAGATCTACTACGGCGATGGCACACGCCTGGATGTGCTGCATGCCTCGGGTGCGGCGTCGGCCCGGGCGATCGCGGTGTGCGTCAACAATGACCAAGATGCCGATCGCATCGTGGAGCTGGTCACTCACGAGTTTCCGCAGGCCAAGCTGCTGGTGCGCTCGTTCGACCGCGAGCATTCGCTGCGCCTGATCCATGCCGGCGTCGATTTCCAGATTCGAGAAACCTTTGAATCGGCCCTGCAGTTCGGCCAGGCCGCGCTGATGGAGCTGGGTGCCGATCCGGACGATGCGCGCGAGATCGCCGAGCAGATCCGCGAACGCGATGCCGAACGCTTCGAGCTGGAGATGGCGGGCGGAGATCTGCGTGCCGGTGCGCACATGGTGTTCGGCAGCGCGCTGCCGGGCGTGCCGACGCCGACGCCGTTCACCGCGCCCAAGCGAAAGGCGCGCACGCTCAACGCCGACCAGGTACCCGAAGAAGAATAAGGAGGGTAGTGCCGGCCGCCGGCCGGCACCCAGGTGGGCTGCCGGGCGATCGTGGCTGCCGGCCAGCGGCCGGCACTACCGGTGGGCGGGGCGGGCCGAATCGGGGACAATAGACGACCGTCGCCCCCACGCCTGCCGCCCTCGATGAGCTCACCGACTTCCGACACCGCTTCTTCCGCCCGCATTCTCGACGGCCGCCGCATCGCCGAAGACCTGCTGGACAGCCTCAAGGTCCGGGTCGATGCCCGCCTGGCTGCCGGTGGCAGCCGTCCGGGCCTGGCCGTGGTGCTGGTCGGTGGCGACCCGGCCTCGACCGTCTACGTGCGCAACAAGCGTCGTGCGGCGGAGAAGGTGGGTATCGAAGCCTTTGATTACGATCTGCCTGCCGGCACCACCGAGGCCGAGCTGTTGACCCTGATCGATCAGCTCAATGCCGATCCGAAGATCCACGGCATCCTGGTCCAGCTGCCGCTGCCGGGCATCCCGGACGCCAACCGCCTGATCCACCGCATCGACCCGCGCAAGGACGTGGACGGCTTCCACCCGGAAAACGTCGGTCATCTGGCCCTGCGCGAGTTTGGTCTGCGCCCGTGCACCCCACGCGGCATCGTGACGCTGCTGGGCCACACCGACCAGCCGGTGCGCGGTCGCAACGCCACCATCGTCGGCGTCAGCAACCACGTCGGCCGCCCGATGGGTCTGGAACTGCTGATCGCCGGCTGCACCGTGACCAGTTGCCACAAGTTCACCCCCAAGGACGTGCTGGAGCAGTCGGTGCGCAACGCCGACATCCTGGTGGTCGCCGTGGGCCGCCCGGGCATCGTCCCGGGTGAGTGGGTCAAGCCGGGTGCCGTGGTGATCGACGTGGGCATCAACCGCCTGGATGACGGCCGCCTGGTCGGCGATGTCGGTTTCGAGGCCGCTGCCCAGCGCGCCAGCTGGATCACCCCGGTTCCGGGCGGGGTAGGGCCGATGACCGTGGCGACCCTGATGCAGAACACGATCGAGGCGGCCGAGGGGTACGCGTCCACGCATTCGCGCTGACGCTCCCAAGGTGTGCTGCGCACACCTTGGGCCCCCACTCACCAGCACCCACGCCCCCGCCGCTTCGCGGCCGCCCCCGAACTTCGGGGGCTCTCCCCCTGCCGGGATCGCGGGCGGCCCATGGCTGAACCGCGTGGCTGCCCACGCGACACAGCGTCGCATCCGACCCCTGCCAAAGACGCCCGAATCAGGGTAAAATGTCGCGCTTCCCCACATCTCGGGTATGCCGATGCTGCGCATCCAGGCTGAAGCTCTCACCTACGACGACGTCTCCCTCGTCCCCGCTCATTCCATCATCCTGCCCAAGGATGTCAGTCTGGAAACGCGCCTGACGCGCGACCTGCGGCTGAAGCTTCCGATCCTCTCGGCTGCCATGGATACCGTCACCGAAGCCCGCCTGGCCATCGCCATGGCCCAGCTCGGCGGCATGGGCATCATCCACAAGAATCTGAGCGTCGAGCAGCAGGCTGCTGAAGTCGCCAAGGTCAAGAAGTTCGAGGCCGGCGTCATCCGCGACCCGATCACCGTCGGCCCGGAAACCACCATCCGCGACGTGCTGGCCCTGACCCAGGCGCGCAACATCTCCGGCGTGCCGGTAGTGGACGGCGGCGGCCAGCTGGTCGGCATCGTCACCCACCGTGACATGCGCTTCGAGACCGAGCTGGACGATCCGGTCCGCCACATCATGACCAAGAAGGATCGCCTGATCACGGTCAAGGAAGGCGCGGCCTCCGATGAAGTGCTGCAGCTGCTGCACCGCAACCGCATCGAGAAGATCCTGGTCGTCAACGATGATTTCGCCCTGCGCGGCCTGATCACCGTCAAGGACATCCAGAAGAACACCGATTACCCGAACGCCGCCAAGGACACCGCCACCCGCCTGCTGGTCGGCGCGGCCGTCGGCGTCGGTGGCGATACCGACCGCCGGGTCGAGGCGCTGGTCGCCGCCGGGGTGGACGTGCTGGTGGTGGACACCGCGCACGGCCACTCGCAGGGCGTGCTGGACCGCGTCAGCTGGGTCAAGAAGCACTTCCCGCAGGTGCAGGTCGTCGGTGGCAACATCTGCACCGGTGAAGCCGCACTGGCGCTGCTGGACAGCGGCGCGGACGCGGTCAAGGTCGGCATCGGCCCGGGCTCGATCTGCACCACGCGCGTCGTCGCCGGTGTCGGCGTGCCGCAGATCACCGCGATCGACCTGGTCGCCGAGGCGCTGCAGGACCGCATCCCGCTGATCGCCGACGGTGGCATCCGCTACTCGGGTGATATCGGCAAGGCGCTGGCCGCCGGTGCCTCCACCATCATGATCGGTGGCCTGCTGGCCGGTACCGAGGAATCGCCCGGCGAGACCGAGCTGTTCCAGGGCCGCTCCTACAAGAGCTACCGCGGCATGGGCTCGCTGGCCGCGATGGAGAAGGGCTCCAAGGATCGCTACTTCCAGGACGCCTCCAGCGCCGACAAGCTGGTGCCCGAGGGCATCGAAGGCCGCGTGCCGTATCGCGGCCCGGTCGGCGGCATCATCCACCAGCTGATGGGCGGCCTGCGCGCCACCATGGGCTACGTGGGCTGCGGCACCGTCGAAGACATGCGCAGCAAGCCGAAGTTCGTCAAGATCAGCGGCGCCGGCCAACGTGAGAGCCACGTCCACGACGTGCAGATCACCAAAGAGCCGCCGAACTACCGCGCCTGATGCGGCATGAGCAAAGAGGAACGAGGAAGCTGATTCCCGTTCCTCTTTCTCTATCCGCCGCCGGTAACGAATCTGTGTTTCCCGTATTTACTCCTGCATTGCCCGGGCACCATGACCAACATCCATAACGACAAGATCCTCATCCTCGATTTCGGCGCCCAGTACACCCAGCTGATCGCGCGCCGCATCCGCGAGCTCGGCGTGTACTGCGAGATCTGGGCATGGGACCACAACCCGGCTGACATCGCCGCGTTCGGCGCCAAGGGCATCATCCTGTCCGGTGGCCCGGAATCGACCACGCTGCCAGGCGCGCCTGCCGCGCCGCAGGAAGTGTTCGACAGCGGCCTGCCGATCTTCGGCATCTGCTACGGCATGCAGACCCTGGCCGCCCAGCTCGGCGGTGCCACCGAAGCGGCCGACCAGCGTGAGTTTGGCCATGCCGAAGTCAACGTCGTCGCCCCGGATGCGCTGTTCAAGGGCCTGAGCGACCACGGTGGCGAGCCGAAGTTGAATGTCTGGATGAGCCACGGCGACCACGTCTCCGTCGCGCCCCCGGGCTTCACCGTCACCGCCGTGACCGATCGCATCCCCGTGGCCGCGATGGCCAACGAAGAGAAGCGCTGGTACGGCGTGCAGTTCCACCCGGAAGTGACCCACACCCTGCAGGGCCAGGCGCTGCTGCGCCGCTTCGTGGTGGACGTGTGCGGCTGCGAAACCCTGTGGACCGCCGCCAACATCATCGACGACCAGATCGCCCGCGTGCGCGAACAGGTCGGCGATGACGAAGTGATCCTGGGCCTGTCCGGCGGCGTCGATTCGTCCGTCGTGGCCGCGCTGCTGCACAAGGCGATCGGCGACAAGCTGACCTGCGTGTTCGTCGATACCGGCCTGCTGCGCTGGCAGGAAGGCGACCAGGTGATGGCGATGTTCGCCGAGCACATGGGCGTCAAGGTGATCCGCGTGAATGCAGCGGACCGCTACTTCAGCAAGCTCGAAGGCGTGAGCGATCCGGAAGCCAAGCGCAAGATCATCGGCAACCTGTTCGTGGACATCTTCGATGAAGAATCCACCAAGCTGAAGAACGCCAAATGGCTGGCGCAGGGCACCATCTACCCCGACGTGATCGAGTCGGCCGGCAGCAAGACCGGCAAGGCCCACGTGATCAAGAGCCACCACAACGTGGGCGGCCTGCCGGAGCATATGAAGCTCGGCCTGGTCGAGCCGCTGCGCGAGCTGTTCAAGGACGAAGTGCGTCGCCTCGGCGTCGAACTCGGCCTGCCGCGCAGCATGGTCTACCGCCATCCGTTCCCGGGCCCGGGCCTGGGTGTGCGCATCCTCGGCGAAGTGAAGCGCGAGTACGCCGAACTGCTGGCCAAGGCCGATGCCATCTTCATCGATGAGCTGCGCAAGGCCGATCTGTACGACAAGACCAGCCAGGCGTTCGCGGTGTTCCTGCCGGTGAAGTCGGTGGGCGTGGTGGGTGATGCGCGTGCGTATGAGTGGGTGATCGCGCTGCGTGCGGTGGAGACGATTGATTTCATGACGGCGCATTGGGCGCACCTGCCGTATGACTTCCTGGGCACGGTGAGCAACCGGATCATCAATGAGCTGCGGGGGGTTTCAAGGGTTGTCTACGACATCTCGGGGAAGCCGCCGGCGACTATTGAGTGGGAGTGAGTTGAAAGAACGAGGGCGCCGAGAGGCGCCCTTGTTGTTTTGGCTGATCGGCAAATATGGAATACGGTGATATCCCTGTACGAAATTTTATGATCAGATGAACAGAACCGTGCCATGGAGGCAGGGTTTCCTATGAATGGTAATAAGAAACTTCAAGTATTTGTTTCTTCAACTTATCTTGATTTAAAGGAGGAGCGGCAAGCGGCAGTTGAAGCTATTCTTAAGGCTGGCCATATTCCAGCTGGAATGGAGCTTTTTTCCGCTGGCAGTGAATCGCAGCTGGAGACGATCCGTCGCTGGATCGATGATTCGGATGTCTATATGCTCATACTTGGGGGTAGATATGGAAGTGTGGATCCACAGACCTCTCTGAGCTATACGGAGTTGGAGTACGACTACGCGCTGAGCCAGGGTAAGCCAGTATTTTCTGTGATAATTGAAAGCCAAGCGTTAGAGGGGAAGGTTAAGTTGGAAGGGTCGGCGGCTCTTGAGGTAGGCTATCCCAAAGAGCTTAAGTTCTTTAGGGAGAAGGTTCTTTCAAGAATCTCTTCTTTCTTTTCCGACGTGAAGGATATTAAATTGGCCGTTCATGAGACTCTGGCCGATTATTCAAAGCGTCTTGACTTTACCGGCTGGATTTCTGGTCGGGAAATTGTAGATACAAGGCCATTGTTGGAGGAGTTGGCCCGCCTTAGAGAGGATAAGGAAAAGCTGCAGGCGCGATTGGACTCGATGACGCAACAGGCACCCAGGCAGGCTTCCGGCGCTGTCAAAAAACTGCCTGATGAAGATATGCGCGAGATTGTGAATATGCTTAAGGAAATAGAGGTTTCCACAAAGGTGTTCTCAAGTGAGGAGGACGCAGAGCTGGTTTCCTATCCCGTCATGACGATAGTTTCGGTGATGAGGGATAAATTGGTTACCGGGGTTACTAATAAGATCGGATCAAGTAAAGTAGATAATTTTCTATATTTCAACGTTCTTCCCAAGCTGGAGATTTATGATCTGGCCGGTCTGGAGAAGGTGGCTGGAATGCAATGGCAGCGCTATAGACTTACAGCGAAAGGTAAGGCACTCATCGCCTTTTTTGACAAGGAGTCGAAGAAGGCACCTAAATCAGCTGCAGCTGAAGATGGTCGGAGCGGAGAGCGAAAGGTGGCGGATACGGTCTCCGAAAAGCCTAAAACCCCCGGTAAGGAAAATGCAGATTAGAACCGCTAACTTCTCTTGCGTTGCAGGTACATGTTGATAAATTGGGCTCGGTAACTGGCGGGCTGTTCCGCTCCCTTTGGGCTATCCGAACCCTGATTTGGAAAAAACGGAGCGGTGGCTGTGATCTGAAGTGCTATGCCTGTCGCCGGGTTGCTTCGGCCCAACCTCCGATACACCAGCATCAACAGATCAACAATTACGTCATTCAGGTGGGGTTTCGCGTCCGCCGCAAGCCCACAATTCATGCTGCATGCTGTGCCACTAGCTCCGTCAAAACCCGCACCATTGCGCGCTAAGTTCTCGCCAGACTCACGCACTACCCAGGTGACACATCGTTCTCTGCCCAGGCAGCCCATCAGCGCCCTCGCGCATGCGTTTGAGGATATCGAGTAGGTGGTTCAGGTCGGGTAATGGGGTGTCGTCGTTGACGGGCGTAACAACGGTGTAGGCGGAGAGGATGCCGGATTTGTCATGGCGTAGGTTTTCTTGGCTGTGCCTAACAGAGGCATCGCAAAGACTGGTTGGCGACCGCGCCCGATCAGCTGCACAGCCCGAAAAGCGCACAGAGCGGTGTGCCTCTACGCGCTCCCGGCCCTGTGCGTGCGCACACGGCGAAATGAAGTGCGAATACGCCGAGATGCGCACGAACCAATAAGCTGGGAGCCGCTCATAGCTTCCGCTCTTCGTCCGGGAAACCTGCGTCGTCGATCTCGTCGTCGTCACCAAAAAACACGCCAGAGGCCCCGATGATTCCGATGCGTTTGAGCCGCTCTTTCATCTCCCCTTTGCCCATGCACTCGTAGTGGTGCTCAAGTTCGTCCATCACAGATGCCTTGGACGCGTCAGAGGAAAAGCACTCCAGATAATCTGGTACTAGGGCCGAATCGAACTCTAGAGGCGGCGTCTCCTTCAGAAACCTGAGATACCCGGTAGTCGGCTCCACGTTCATAAAGAAGATGAGCAGCTCCTTCCACAGCACATCCTCGTCGCCGATGTTCACCTCGCGCATAAAAACGCTCTCAGCCTTCGAGCCGTGGCGAAGCTCATACGTGTATAGGTTGATTTGCGACGCACGTTGCCGGATGACTTTGTAGAGGCCTCGCGCAATTTTAAGAACAGTCCGATGGATGAACTGCCGATACTGGTCCTTGTTCTCGGTAGCGAAAATAGACGGCATCTCAGGAAACTCGGCCTGCAAATGCTTTGCCAAAAGGGATCGCACCGCTCGCGCTTCCTTCTCTCCTTCGTAGGCAGAGTTAAGCGAAAACCTGTCGTACCGCAGTGTTTTGTAGAAAGTTCCGAGCAGGCCTAAGAGATCGTTATGGGACGCACCAAGTTTGAGATCAGCATGAGGGCGAAGCCGGCTGACCAGATCAAGATGGCTGTGCGTGATCAGGGATTGCTCCAGCTGCACCTGATTCTCAGCTTCGACATGCTCGTGAAGTACGATCGCGATCTTTAGCAGGCGCTCAAGACCGACGGCTAGGTTGTAGAGACACTCGAACAGCTCGTCGGCGAAGTCCAGTGTGCGCAACTCATGAAATCTGCGCAGCCCGTTGTAGATAAACGTGCCAGAGACGTGAACTTCTTCGCCCAGGCGAAAGTTCTTCCAGAAGTCTGACGGGTTCATGTGCTCTCCAATTGTTGGCTGGGGGTAATCGCATGCGAACAAGCTGAAGCGTAAAGCCCGCTCTTAGCGTCTGAGTATGCTCAATTTTCACCAGGGCTAGCGAGCAGCGGGTGTTCTGCTCTAGCCATGAGTTGCATCCATCGATAGATCGCCCCTCCCCCGAGACTAAGAACCCAGTTCGGCACCGAAATTGAAGATGCAACGAACACCTTGAAGCCTTCGCTGCATAGAATATCGAACTCCTAGAGATTATCGTGTCGCCCATCAGGCTCAAAAACTCTGCATCGACCGGACGAAGCGTACGGGCTGTTAACTTCCTGTCTTTGACGTCATTGAGGCGCACAAATGCCCGTAGCTCATCGATTTTCGGCCGAGTGACGAGCTCGTCGTTAAAGTTCTCTACGAAGAGTGTTTTGCCCCTCTCGTGCGCGGTGAAGTCAAAAGGTCAAAATATGATCGCATCATTTTGTAGATTGCTCCGTCGATGCAGGTAGTTGAACAGTACCCGCACGGGTCGCCTGGCGGCGCGTGCTCAAGGGGCGGCTCGGGCCTGCAGATTCGGTTGGTGTCGCATGCCAGAGCACTCGACGTGCCCTTGGTCGCCACTGGCGTACTAACGACGTTTGAGGCTCACGAAGATCCAAAGCCGTCGGAAGGACTGGCTATCTTGCTGCGCATAGCTGTCATCTAGCGCTGGGTGTGACGGGGGCGGTGGCTGCACGACGATTTGCGCCGCCCCGTTGTCTCCAGACTAAGTAAAAACGGTGCGAAAGCCCACCTCGAGTACATGTGCATGCCTCCGATGGCCGAAGTCCGGCTGCGGGCCGAAGCGTTGTTGCTTGCTCAGGAGGGATGACCGTCACCAAGACAAACGGCCCGCAGTGCGGGCCGTTTGCTTTGGTGCCTGCCAAGCGTCCGAGCATGGCTCGGACCTACCGGACCTGCCTAGATATGCAACGCATGCCCCAACGCACGCAGCGCCGCTTCCTGCACCGCCTCACCCAGCGTCGGGTGCGGGTGGATCGTGCCGGCAATATCCTCCAACGTGGCACCCATCTCAATCGACTGCACGAACGCGATCGACAGCTCCGAGACCTGCACGCCCACGGCCTGCCAGCCGAGGATGCGGTGGTCGCTGCTGCGCGCGACAACGCGCACGAAGCCGTCGGTGGATTCCAGCGACATCGCTCGGCCATTGGCCGCGAACGGGAACAGCGCAACCTTGGTCTCGATGCCCTGTGCCTTGGCTTCGTCCGGCGACAGCCCGGCCACCACGATTTCCGGATCGGTGAAGCACACCGCCGGAATCGCGGCCGGCACGAAGTGGCGCTTCTTGCCGCTGACGATCTCGGCCACCAGTTCGCCCTGCGCCATCGCCCGGTGCGCGAGCATGGGCTCACCGGCGACATCGCCGATGGCCCACACATTGCGCATCGAGGTCTTGCACTGGTCGTCGATCTTGATCGCCTTGCCGGTCAGATCCAGCTGCAGCGATTCGAGATTGAAGCCGTCGGTCTTCGGGCGACGGCCCACCGCGACCAGGATCTGGTCGGCGTCCAGCGCGATTTCGTTGCCGTCCTTGTCGCGCACGCGCAGCTGGCCGTTGTCGGCCAGGCCGAGCACGCTGTGCCCGGTCAGCAGCTTCACGCCGCATTTCTCCAGGTGCGTGGCCACCGGTTTGGTCAGCTCGGCGTCGTAGGCCGGCAGGATGCGCTCCTGGGCCTCGACCACCGTGACTTCGCAGCCCAGCTTGCGGTACACCGTGCCCAGCTCCAAGCCGATGTAACCGCCACCGACGACGATCAGCTGCTTCGGCAGCGAGGTCGGCGAGAGGGCTTCGGTCGAGGAGATGACCTTGCCGCCGAACGGCAGGAACGGCAGCTCCACCGGCACCGAGCCGGTGGCCAGCAGCAGGTGCTCGCAGGCGATGCGCAGCGTGCCGCCATCTTCGGCGGCACCAGCGATCTCGACGGTCTTGCCGTCGACGATCGTGGCCCAGCCCTTGATCAGCTGCGCGCCGTTCTTCTTCAGCAGTGCACTGACGCCACCGGTCAGCTTCTTGACGATGCCGGCCTTCCACGCGACGGTCTTGGCCAGGTCCAGCGACGGTGCCTGCACGCTGATGCCCAGCGGCGAGGTGCCTGCCGCATAGGCGGTGACCTTGGCGAATTCCTCGGCGGCATGGATCAGCGCCTTGGAGGGAATGCAGCCGATGTTGAGGCAGGTACCACCCGGATTGACGCCCTCGACCACGATGGTCTTGACGCCGAGCTGGCCGGCGCGGATGCCGGCGATGTAACCGCCGGGACCGCCGCCGATGATCAGCAACTGGGTTTGAAGGGTATTGGACATCGCTTACTCCACGAACAGCAGGGCCGGGGTTTCCAGGCGGGTACGGATCGCCTGCACGAACTCGGCCGCATCCATGCCATCGACGATGCGATGGTCGAACGAGGACGACAGATTCATCAGCTTGCGGGCAACGACCTGGCCCTCGCGGAACATCGGGCGTTCGATGATGCGGTTCACGCCGACGATCGCCACTTCCGGGTGGTTGATGATCGGCGTGGAGACCACACCGCCCACCGCACCGAGGCTGCTGATGGTGATGGTCGAGCCGGACAGCTCCTCACGGGTCGCCTTGCCCACGCGCACGGCGTTGGCCAGGCGCGCGATCTCGGTGGCGGTCTGCCACAGATCCAGCGATTCGGCATGCGCGACCACCGGCACCGACAGGCCGACCTCGCTCTGGGTCGCGATGCCCAGCTGCACGCCTTCATAGCGGGTCACGATGTTGGCCTGGTCATCAAAGCGGGCGTTCATCTGCGGGAAGTCGCGTGCGGCCAGCACCACCGCGCGTGCCAGCAGCGGCAGCAGGGTCAGCTTGCCGCGCTCCTTGGCCCAGCGTTCGTTGAGCTTGGCGCGCAGAGCTTCCACTTCCGTGACGTCGATCTCTTCCACATAGGTGATGTGCGGAATGGTCGTCCAGGACTGCTGCATCTTCTGCGCGATCTTGCGGCGCAGGCCCATGATCGGCACCTGCTGCTCGCCGGTGCGGCGCGCGTAGCTGCTGCCGCCGGCACTGCCACCGACCGGCTGCGCCTTGCCACCGGCGGCGGCGTAGGCATCCAGATCGGCCTGCAGGATGCGGCCGCCCGGGCCGGTGGCCGGCACATAGCGCAGCTCGATGCCCAGGTCCCAGGCGCGGCGACGCACGGCCGGCGAGGCCAGCGGGGCTTCACCGGCGTTGAGCACGCCGTTGGTGACCGCGCCACGCGCGTCCTGTTTGGCAGCGCAGGCGGGTGCGGATGCAGAGGCAGCCTTGGCGGGTGCCGCAGCCGGTGCAGACTCGGCGGCGGCCGCAGGTGCAGCAGCAGGCGCAGCCGCCTTGGGCGCAGCAACCGGTTCGGCCGGCGCGGCAGCAGCCGGCGCACTGGCTGCACTGGCATTGCCGGCGCCGTCCACTTCCAGGCGGATCAGCTCGCTGCCGACGGCCATCATCTGGCCGGGCTTGCCGCCCAGCGAGACCACGGTGCCTGACACAGGCGAGGGAATCTCGACCATGGCCTTGTCGGTCATGACCTCGGCCACGACCTGGTCTTCGGCGACCGGGCCACCGACCTCGACCTTCCAGGTGATCAGTTCGACTTCGGCGATACCTTCACCGATGTCCGGCATCTTGATGACGTGATGTCCCATGGTTCAGTCCTCCAGCACGCGCTGCATTGCATCGATGACCCGGGACGGACCCGGGAAGTAGTCCCATTCCTGCGCGTGCGGATACGGGGTGTCCCAGCCGGTAACGCGTTCCACCGGGGCCTGCAGGTGGTAGAAGCAGTGCTCCTGCACCAGCGCGACCAGCTCGGCGCCGAAGCCGCAGGTGCGGGTGGCTTCGTGCAGCACGATGCAGCGGCCGGTCTTCTTGACCGAGTTGACGATGGCGTCCAGGTCCAGCGGCCACAGGCTGCGCAGGTCGATCACTTCGGCGTCGATCCCGGCATCTTCGGCGGCGGCCTTGGCTACCCACACGGTGGTGCCGTAGGTGATGATCGTCAGTGCCTTGCCTTCGCGGGCGATGGCGGCCTTGTCCAGCGGCACGTTGTAGTAGCCCTCCGGCACCAGGTTGTCCGGGTACTTGGACCACGCGGTGACCGGGCGGTCGTGGTGACCGTCGAACGGGCCGTTGTACAGGCGCTTGGGCTCCAGGAAGATCACCGGGTCGTCGTTCTCGATCGAGGCGATCAGCAGGCCCTTGGCGTCGTACGGGTTGGACGGCATGACCGTGCGCAGGCCGGTGGCGTGCGCGAAGATCGCTTCCGGGCTCTGGCTGTGGGTCTGGCCGCCGTAGATGCCACCGCCACACGGGGTGCGGAACACCAGCGAGGAGGTGAAGCTGCCGCCGGAGCGATAGCGCATGCGCGCCGCTTCGGACACGATCTGGTCGTAGGCCGGGTAGATGTAATCGGCGAACTGGATTTCGGCGACCGGGCGCAGGCCGTAAGCGGCCATGCCGATCGCCGCGCCGGCGATGCCGTTTTCGGAAATCGGCGCATCGAACACGCGCTGCTTGCCGTACTTGGTCTGCAGGCCGTCGGTGCAGCGGAACACGCCGCCGAAGTAGCCCACGTCCTGGCCGAAGACCACCACGTTGTCGTCGCGTTCCAGCATCACGTCCATCGCCGAGCGCAGCGCCTGGATCATGGTCATCGGCGTGCCGCCGGTGTTGTTCTGTTCAATCCCGCTCATGTGTTCAGACTCCCAACTGCTGACGCTGGCGACGGAGGTGTTCGGGCAGGTCTTTGTAGACGTCTTCGAACATGAGAGCCGCGCCGGGACGGTTGTCGCTGCCGAGCAACCCGTGGGTCTCGGCTTCTTTGAGGGCACGCAGGATCTCGGCATCCAGTTCGGTGCGCAGTTCGTCGTGCTGCTGCTCGCTCCACAGGCCGCGCTTGATCAGGTGCTGCTTCAGGCGGTCGATCGGATCGCCGAGCGGGAACTGCTGGGCATCATCGGCGGGGCGGTACTTGGACGGATCATCCGAGGTCGAGTGCGGGCCGGCGCGGTAGGTCACCCACTCGATGAGTGTCGGGCCCAGGTTGCTGCGGGCGCGTTCGGCGGCCCAGCGCGAGGCGGCGTACACCGCCAGCAGATCGTTGCCGTCCACACGCAGCGACGGAATGCCGTAGCCCACGCCGCGGGCGGCGAAGGTGGTGTTCTCACCGCCGGCAATCGCCTGGAAGGTGGAAATCGCCCACTGGTTGTTGACCACGTTGAGCACGACCGGGGCGCGGTACACGTGCGCGAAGGTCAGCGCGGCGTGGAAGTCGCCTTCGGCGGTCGCGCCATCACCCACCCATGCGGTGGCGATGCGGGTGTCGCCCTTGATCGCCGAGGCCATCGCCCAGCCCACCGCCTGGATGTACTGGGTGGTCAGGTTGCCGGAGATCGAGAAGAAGCCGTAGTCCTTGTACGAGTACATGATCGGCAGCTGGCGGCCCTTCAGCGGGTCGGCCGCGTTGGACAGCACCTGGCACATCATGTCCACCATCGGCACTTCCTTGGTGACCAGGATGCCCTGCTGGCGGTACGTCGGGAACTGCATGTCGTCATCGCGCAGTGCCAGGGTCTGGCCGACGGCGATGGCTTCCTCGCCCAGGCACTGGATATAGAACGAGGTCTTCTTCTGGCGCTGGGCGATCAGCATGCGCGCGTCATAGGCGCGCGTCTTGAGCATGGCGTGCATGGCACGCAGCAGCACCGCGTCGTCGATATCGGCGGCCCACGGGCCCACGGCGTCGCCGTTGTCGTCCAGCACGCGGATCAGCTGGCCGGTCAGCGGCGCGGTCTGGCTGGCGCTCACGTCCACGGGCGGCTTGTCGACCGCGCCGGCGGGGCTCAGCTTCAGATAGGAAAAGTCGGTGGCCTGGCCGGGACGGGCGCTGGGCTCGGGCACGTGCAGACGCAACGGCTCGCTCGTGGCGGGAATCTGGGGTGATGACATGTCAGGGGCCTCGCTGGGCTTGGGTCATGGAGCTACAGGCATACCGCAGGCGGGGGGCAACGGTAATGGCGATGTTGGCGCGCCGACATCCGGTCGGGATCTCGTCGCGAAGCGGGTAAGGACCAGCGCTTGCAAGGCGGCTGGGGCCATGGCGCATTGCACCCAGTGTGAAGTCTAGAGGCACAGCGGCTTATCGTAAATTTGTTTAATTGCGTATGAGGTATTGTTTATTCAGATATCTTCGTTCCGTGGGAGCCTGTGCATGCAAATCCCCGCCAACATGACCCTGCGCCAGCTGCGGTACTTTGCCGAAGCAGCCGAGTTGGGGCAGTTCTCGCAGGCCGCACGCAAGCTGCACGTCTCCCAATCGGTCATCACCACAGCAGTCGCCCAGCTGGAAGCGTCGTTGGGGCTGAAGCTGTTCGACCGCATGCCGCACGGGGTGGGGCTGACCGCCGAGGGGCACCGCTTCCACCAGCATGTGCGGCACATCCTGGATACGCTGCAGGACGCGCTCAGTGAGCCCATGTTCCTGGCCAACACCCTGCCGGGCCGGGTGAGGATCGGCGCGTCCTATACGGTGCTGGGCTACTTCCTGCCGAGCCTGCTGGCGCGCTTTAAGCGCTCTTACCCGCAGGTGGAGGTCGACCTGGTCGACATGGACCGCGCCGCGATCGAGCAGGGCGTCAGCAGCGGCGACCTCGACTTCGGCCTGTGCATCATTTCCAACATGGCCGAGCCCTACGTGCTGCGGCGTCAGGTGCTGATCCGCTCGCGCCGCCAGCTGTGGCTGGCCGAGTCGCATCCGCTGCTGCAGCTGCCGGTGATCAGCCCGGCCGACGTGGAGCCGTATCCGTACATCATGCTGATGGTCGACGAGGGCCAGGAGTCGGCCATGCGCTACTGGCGCTCGGTCGGGCGCGAACCCAACGTCGTGTTCCGCACCTCGTCGCTGGAAGCGCTGCGCGGCATGGTCGCTTACGGGTTCGGGGTCAGCATCCTGTCGGACATGGTCTACCGCCCCTGGTCGCTGGAGGGGCGCCGGATCGACGTGCGCACCCTCACCGATGCGGTACCGCCGATGGAAGTCGGCCTGGTCTGGCGCCCGGACGAAGACCTGTCCGCGCCGGCACGCGCACTGCATCAGTTCCTGGTCTTCGCCTGTGGCGGCTGAGTGACGATGACCTCGAACGCCTGACCGCGACGTGTCCAGATCTGCCACGCCGAGTACGCCAGCAGCGGCACCACGTAGGTGGCCAGGATGGCGTAGGCCAGCAGCCGGTAGCCCTTCGCGATCAGCGCCACCAAGCCGATGCCATCGGCCAGGAACACGGCCATCAGCAGGATCGCCACGATGATCGCCACACGGACCCCGCGCTTCGGTGCGGCACCGGTGCGTTCTGTCCAGTTGACGCTGATGCGGCCATCCACCGAGGCCATCAGCGTGACCCCGGTTTCCACCAGCGCCACCATGATCATCAGCCGGAACAGCCACTGGAACCACGGCAGGCCAAGCTGGCCCAGCATGAGGTCGGACGGTAGCGGGGCATCGGCGATGTCCGGCAGGAACGCGATCATGCAGATGTAGAACACGATCGCCGGCAGGATCGCCAGCGGGCCGGCCAGGGCGCCGGCGATGACCGCATCGCGGCGGCACAGCAGGTGGCGCACGACCAGCAGGATCGAGACCGCCGCGAACATGTTGTAGCCGGCGTAGGTCACGCCGTTGAGGACCCAGTCCGGGCCGAGTTCATGGGTGTTGGACAACTGCGACATCGCGCCGCCGCCGAAGCGGTACAGGATCAGGCAGGCAGCGATCGCGTAGACCAGGTACATGAAGGCCGACATCAGCTTGAACATGCGCTCGACGGCGTTGGTGCCGGCCTGCACCACGCCGGTGATGATCGCCACCAGCAGCAGGGTGCCGACGATCCGCGGCCAGCCGAACATGGTCGCGGCCAGTTCGCCGGCAGCAGCGCCGAACACGGCCAGCACCACCACGATCAGCGCCAGGTAGGCCACTTCGAAGGTCCACCAGCCACGGCCGAGCAGATGCCGGAAGAAGGTGCGGTAGTCGTTGGCACGGATCGCCCGTGCCAACAGGAACGTCAGGATGCAGATCACGCTCCAGATCAGCATCGACAACACCATCGCCGCCAGGCCGCCCCAGGGGCCCGACGGGAGGAAAAACTCCGCCAGCTCACGGCCGGTGGCGTATCCGCCGCCGATCACGGCGGACTTGAACGCCAGACCGGGCAACAGATACCGCTGGAACCGGCTGGCGGCGGCGGTCACTTGCGGGCGGCCGCAGGCTGCAGCAGGTAGAAGTCGCGCACGGTGCGCGCGATCTCGGCGATCACCCGCTCACGTTCGCTGCGCGGGGCATTGCTGGCTTTGACGAACACCGAAATGGCGAACTGGCTGCCGTCGGGCAGGGTGACCACGCCCACATCGTTGACGGTGCCGGCCACGGTGCCGCTCTTGTCGGCCACCTTGGTGCCTGGCGGCAGGCTGCCGCGCAGGCGTGCACTGCAGGTGCGGCAGCGTTCCATGATCTGCACCAGCACCTCGGTGCTGGCCGGGCTCAGCGCCTTGCCGGTGAACAGCTGGGTCAGCAGGGTGGTCATCGCGCGCGGCGTGGAAGTGTCGCGCGGATCCTTGTCGAAGGCTTCGTTGCCGGATTTCGTGCGCTTGACGACCTCGGGGTCGAGAGTCAGTTCGGCAACACGCTCCTTGGTCAGCGGTTCATCGCCCAAGCCGAAGATGTCGCTCAGCAGCTGGCGCGTGTTGCGATCCAGGCGCTGGCCTTCGATCCCCTGCGCACGCAGCCAGGCGGTGACCGCGGCCGGTCCGCCGGCCTGCGCCACCAGCGCATCGGTGGCGGTGTTGTCGCTCTGGGTCAGCATCACTTCCAGCAGGTTGTGCACCGACAGGCTCACACCGTCGTGGATGAAACGATCGGCGATCACTTCCGAATCGACGTAGAAGGCCTTCGGTACCGTCACCATCGTGGTCAGTGCCAGCTCGCCGGTATCCACCTTGCTCAGGATCACCGCTGCAACGGCGACCTTGAACGTGCTGGCCATCGGGAAGCCTTCATCCGGATTCAGATGGACCTGCGCGCCCTTGCCATCCAGGCGCCACGCCGAGACGCCGACCTTGCCGTCGATCAGGGTGGAAAGCCGTGCGACTTCCGTTTCAACTGGACTGGCCTTGCTGGCGCTGAAGGCGGCGAGCGGGCTCAGACCCAGCAGCGCCGCAATGCACAGACTCAAGGTACGGGGTGTCTTCTTCATGCGATGCAGGCCTCGAGCAAACGGTTGAATTCCCCATCTTGACGCATCGGATCGGCTGCCGGCAGACCCAGGCGCGCGCTGACTTCTGCACAAGCGGCCGATGCCGCTTCGTCGCTCATGCCATGAGTGTTGAGGCTGACGCCGACGCAGCGGATATCCGGATTGGTGCGGCGGCCCAGCTGCACGGTCAACGCGATCACGTCTTCGATGGAGGGCAGCGGGTAGTCGGGGTAACCGAGCACGTGCTGACGCCCCGGCTGGTGGCAGACCACGAACACGTCCGGCTGACTGCCGTGCAGCAGGCCAAGGCTGACGCCGGCGTAGGCAGGGTGGAACAACGAGCCCTGGCCTTCGATGACATCCCAGTGATCGGCGGCCGCATCCGGGCTGAGCAGTTCAGCGGCGCCGGCAGAGAAGTCGGCCACCACCGCGTCCATCGGAATGCCGCTGCCGGCGATGAGGATGCCGGTCTGGCCGCTGGCGCGGAAGTCGGCATCCACGCCACGTTCGCGAAGACCGCGGACCAGGGCCAGTGCGGTGTACTTCTTGCCCAGCGCGCAGTCGGTGCCGACGGTGAGCACACGCTTGCCGGTGCGCTTGCGGCCATTGCCGACCGGAATGCCGCGTGGCGGCACGCGCACGTTGATCAGCTGGCGCCCGGTGCGTTCGGCGGCGGCGGCCAGTTCCGGGATATCCCCTAGCTTGTGGTGCATGCCGCTGATCAGATCCAGGCCTTCCTCCAGCGCCTCGACCAGTGCCGGCAGCCACTGCGCCGGAATCACGCCACCACCGTTGGCCACGCCGATCACCATCGCACGGGCACCGGCGGCACGCGCCTGGGCCGGCGTCATCGTCGGCAGGCCGGTGGTGATCGGGCAGCCGGGCAGGCTCCACTCGGCCACGCACACCTCCGGCGCCCAGTCCTTCAGGCCGATCGCGGTCTTGGCGAAGCCCGCTTCGGTGGTATCACCCAGGAACAGCAGGTAGGGCTGAGGGAGGGCGGCAAGTGCGAGCACTTCAGCGGTCGGGGTCGAGGTCATGACGGAATCCAGTAGGCGAGCGGCAGAGGGTGAGCACCCACGACGGCGACGGTGGCAGTCGTTGGCCTCGTTAGACCTGTATAAGTCCTAATCAGAGAATATGCAACCTAATTAGGATAAATGCTCGAGCGGTGTCTACTGGCAGCCCGGCGACTGGACTGCCGCCGGGCGCGAGGCATCGGCTTCAGTAGCGATAGTCGATCGACATGCCGATGGTGCGCGGCTGCAGCGGCACACCGGTCACCGCCACGTAGCGGTTGAGTGCGTCGCGGACGGAGCCGGTGGAGACATACGCACGCTCATCGGTGGCGTTGCGGGCATACAGGCGGACCGTCCACGTCATGTTGGTCAGCTCGGCATGCAGGTCCAACGCGTTGTAGCTGTCGATCTCATAGGCGCCAGCCACGCGCTCGCCGGTGACGCGGTAACCCGCACCGACCCGGCCCTGCCACTGGTCGCTCACATCGAAGTCGTAATCGATGGTGCCCGACCAGCTAAGTCGCGGCGTCATGGGCATGCGGCCACCCGCGACCAGGCCGCTCGACGTCGGCACATCCCCGATCTTCGAATCTATGTAGGCCGCATTGAGGCCGACCGTCAGGCGCTCGGCCGGGCGCACCATCATGCTCAGCTCCGCCCCCCGGCTGCGCGCGCTGCCGGCATTGCCCATCCAGCTCAGGCCGTTCTCGGACACGCGCACCTGGATGTCGTCCCAGTCGATGCGGAACAGCGCCAGGTCGATCATCGCGCGGCGGTCCCAGAAGTGCGATTTGAAGCCGAGTTCGACGTTGTCCAGCGTGTCGGCCTTGGTCATCGGTACCACGCCGGAGGTCGATACGTTGGGACCACCCGGGCGGTAGCCGGTGGCGTAACGGGCGTAGATCATCGAGCTGTCGTTGAGGTGCCAGCGCGAGGCCAGCTTCCACGTCGTCACGTTGTCATCGGCGGAGTCGGCCAGATCGATCGGCCGCGGACCGTACAGCAGGCCGATACTGTGCTGCTCGAAGTCCTGCTGGTTGCGCGCATGCCGCACACCGGCGGACAGATCGAAGCGGGGGCTGAACTTATACGTTACGTCGGCGAAGATCGCCTGCTCGTCGTAGGTGCCCGGCAAGCTCGCGGTGCCGGGATTGAACGGCAGTGGGATGCCGTTGGCATCGTAGGCGCTGACCTGCTGGCGGTTGGCGTTCTTCTCGCCGGTGAAGAAGGTACCGAGCAGCCACTCGAAGCGCTCGCTTTCCTTGGAGCTGAGGCGGAACTCCTGCGTCCATTTGCGCGTGCCGAGGAAGACATCGAACTGCGCCTGGCCGGCGGGGTAGGGGGTCAGATACGGCCATGCCACGCCATAGACAAGCGAGGAGTCCTGCACTTCATCCATGCGGGTTTCGGAGAAGCTGGTGGCGGAGACGAAATCCACACTGCCCAGGTCCCAGTCCAGAATCGCCGAGTAGTAATCCGTTTCCATCCGGTACGGCGTCGCGCGCTGCAGGATGCCTTCCAGCGGGCCGCGGATCGGCGCCAGCGTGGGGTAGGTCAGCCCCACCGCGCTGGAGTTGTCGGCATCCACGATCTGCGAGAGGGCCTGCACGCGCAGGTTGGCGGTGTCGCTGATGCGCCAGGTCAGCGCCAGGCGGGAGGCCAGCTGGTAGTAGCCGTTGCTGTCTTTGGCATCCTCGCCGGTGAGGTCGGGCTGGTCGACGTACCCGGGCGTGCTCTGACGCGAGAGGCTGGCGCGCATGGCCAGCTTGCCTTCAATGAGCGGCACGTTGAACGCAGTACGCACGCCGATGCCGGTATCGCCGGCCTCCTTCGTGGCGTTCACATCCGTACCGGCGCGAAACTCGAACGCATCCGGATCGGCCGCCTTGGTGATGTACTTGAACAGCCCGCCCATCGAGCTGGCGCCGTACAGCGTGCCCTGTGGACCGCGCAGCACTTCCACGCTCTGGATGTCATACGGCAGCAGGTCCAACGCGTAGGTGGTCGCGCGCTGTTTGTTGCTGCTCGGGCCGATCGGCGTGTCATCGATGTAGGTACCGATGATCGAGCCGCCCCCGAGAGGCGCGACTCCGCGCAGGGCCATCGTGGTCTGTCCGGGCGCGCCTCCGCTGTCCACCTGGAAACCGGGCACATACGCGGCGAAGTCGTTGAGCCGGGTCGCACCAATGGCTTCAAGGCGCTCTTCGCTGATCACGCTGACGCCGGCCGCCACCTCCATGACGTTCTCGCTGCGCTTCTGTGCGGTGGCCACCACGCGATCGAGCTCCACCACATCGGGGGTGCTGCGGTTGCCATCGGTGTCGGCATCGGCGTCCTGGGCCAGGGCAGAGGCGGCAAGGCCCATGCAGCACAGGGAAACGGTGGTGGCCAGGATCGAACGTGTCATCGTCTTGCGCATGCGGCGGACTCTCCGGAATCAGGAACGGGGTCAGGCAGAAAAAACGACCGGGATTACGTGTTGCGCGCGGGCGTCCCATTGCCTGCCAGCAGCGGCCGCGCGCGCCGTTCCAGCTGCAGCAGCAGCACCGCAACGAGCATGCAGGTCGCGCCCATCAGCGAGAAGAACACGGTGCTGGACAGCGTTGACCACAGCATGCCGACTGCGCCGGCCAGCAGGTTGCCGCCGAAGGACGCGAGGAACCAGAACGCGATGATCGTCGCACCGAAGCCTGCGGGTGCCAGACGCGCGAACAGACCCAACCCCACCGGCAGGATGAACAGCTCGCCGAAGGTGAAGATCGCAAAGAACAGCGCGGCCCACAGCCAGCCGACCTTGGCCGACGGCTCGCCGCCGAGGATCGCCACCAGCACGAACGACAGGCCGACAACGGCGGCGCCGATCGCCATCTTGGTCAGCGCGGCAGGTTCACGACCACCTCGCGCCTGCCGCGTCCAGCGGCGCACCAGCAGCGGGGTGATCAAGAACACCAGCAGCGGATTGAGCGAGAAGAACCAGGTCATCGGAATCGTGAAGTCCGCAGTGAGCACGCGGTCCACACCGGTGTCGAGCCAGATCGCGATGGTGTTGCCGATCTGCTCGTAAGCCAGCCGGAACACCACGATGAGCCCGGCAATCATCGCCATCAGCTGCAGCAGGGGCCGGTAGGCCGGTTGCCAGAGCGCCGAGAAAGGCAATGTGGCCCGCTCGCTGCGCGGCGGGTCCGGCGGCAGGTGGCGGCGCCCGCTGATGTAGATCACCAGCCCCAGCAACATGCCGATGCCGGCGGCGGAGAAACCCACATGCCAGCCGTATACCTCCCCCAGCGTGCCGCAGATCAGCGGGGCGAGAAACGCGCCGAGGTTGATGCCCACGTAGTACACGTTGAACGCCGAGCCACGACGGGGATCATCGCGCTGGTACAGATCGCCGACCTGGCCGGGCAGGGTCGGCAGGAACAGGCCATTGCCCAGCACGATCGCCAGCAGGGCCGGGTACAGCAGCGCATCGAAGGCCATCAGGAAATGGCCGAACGCCATGATCGCCCCGCCCAGGATCACCGCACGCCGCTTGCCCAGCCAGCGGTCGGCGAGCATGCCGCCGAACACCGGGCTCAGGTAGGCCAGCGCGGTGTACAGGCCATAGACCATCGAGGCCTGTTCCTGCGAGAACAGCAGCTGCTTGGTCATGTAATAGACCAGCAGCGCCCGCATGCCGTAGTAGGAAAACTTCTCCCACATCTCGGTGAGGAACAGGATGGTCAGGCCCGGCGGTTGCCCGAACCAGGCCTTGCGCGGTGCATCGATCGTCATCGGGCGGGGCGTCCGTCGGTCAGAGCTGCAGGCCGGTACTGATCAGGCGCTGGGTGATGGCGACGAACGCCACCACCACGCCGGCCAGTGCGACGACCCCGGCGCCGTAGCGGCGCACGCGGGGCCAGCTGGCCGGCGCGCGGACCGCCACCCACACCAGGGCCACGGCTGCCAACACGCTCAGCCACGACAGCGCCTGCACCAGGATCAATGGACCGTTGGTGTAGGACGAGATCGCGCCCGGCCCCGCGATCGATTTCACGTACAGCGCCCAGGCGACCACAGTGCCCAGCTGCGTGGTGATCGACAACGTCTGCAGCCGGCGCAGGCCGCGGCCTTCTGCCGGTGCGCTGACCCGGTAGTAACGACGTACGAACACGCCACCGATGCGCAGCACGGCCGACAGCGTCAGCAACCCCAGTGCGACAAACAGCGCAGGGCGCAGCCACGCCGGTGAACGCCACGCGGGAATCGGCTCGAAGCCGAACACCGAAGCGAACGGACCGCCGGAGAAGTACACCGGCCGGCCATCCTCGACCTTCACTTCCAGCAGCCCGCGACCGTTCTCCTGCTGCCACAACCACGGCGACACCTCGCGCCAGCGCAGCAGTTGACCGTTCAGGCCCTTCTGGCCATCGACGGTGATCGTGCCGTCGTCCTGCGGGTGCACGCGGGTCGGCGCGAACAGCGAGAGCATGCGCAGATACGAACTGTCCGAACGGCGTGTGCTCTGCCAGGTCACGCCGGCCAATGCTGCGGCATGTTCGCGCGCGACAGCGGCATCCACGCCCGGGCCGGCTGCCTGGATCGGCAGCGTCGGCAGGAAGTTCTCCACGAAGCGCTCCCACACCTGGGCGCGCAGGGCCGAGCCGGCCGCATCACGCCCCACGCTGTTGGTGGAGACGAACACGCCGATGTTGCGTTCGGGGATCATCCACAGCCACGAGTAGAAGAACAGCATCGTGCCGCCGTGCGAGCGGGTGTCGTAGCCGCCGGTGTCCGAGGCCATCCAGCCCAGCGTCATGCGCGGCAGATGCGGCAGGATCGCCGCCTGCGGGGTCAGCATCTGCGCGTTGGTCTCGGCGCGCATGATGCGCTGCCCATCAAGCTCGCCATGATTGAGCGTGGCCATCATGAAACGTGACATCGCCGAGCCGGAGGCGTACAGACCGCCCACGCCCGGCGCGGTATTCTTCTCGGCCGGATAGCTTTTGCCCGAGCCCAGCAGATAGCCCTTGGCGGCATGCGGCAGCAGCTCGGCCGGCAGCTTCTGCTCGAAGCTGGCGTACTGCATGTCCAGCGGCTGCAGGATGTGCTGGCGGGCGTAATCCTCGAAGCGCTGGCCGCTGACGCGCTCGACGATGTACGAGGCGATGCCGGTGGCGTAGTTGGAGTACGCCGGCTTGGTGCCCGGCGCGGAGATCTGGTTCGGCACCCAGTCCTTGAGGAAGTTGTCGCGGTTGGCCGGATGGTCCGGGCCCAGCACGATCAGATAGCGCATGCGCTCTTCCAGACCGCTGGTGTGGGTCATGATCTGGCGCAGCGTGACCGGCTCACCCTTGGCCGGGACCTTGATGTCCAGGTAGGTGTTGATGTCGGTGTCCAGGTCCAGCTTGCCCTGTTCGACCAGCTGCATCACCGCGGTCCAGACGAACAGCTTGGAGATCGAGCCGGGGCGGAACAGGGTGGTCTTGGGATCCACCGGTGTGCGCTTTTCCACATCGGAGAAGCCAAAGCCGCGCTCGGTGACGACCTTGCCGTTCTCGACCACGGTAACCACGGCGCCGGCAAGATCGCCCTGCGCCATCAGGTACGGCACCAGGCCATCGAGGAAGGTGTTCACGCGCGCCGCATCCAGCGTGCCGGTCGGTGCCGGCGCGGGCGTGATGGTGTCAGGCGATTCGGTGGTCGCGGGGACCGGTGCAGCAGCGGGCGTCGGTGCCTGCGCATGCAGCGGCGAGAACGCTGCGGTCGATGCCAGCAACATGCCGGAGATCAACGTGCGCCACTGGGTCGCGCGCGGACGATGCGATGTCGTGCTCATGCGTGCACTCCCTTGCCCCATACGGCATCGTCGCAGTGCACCAGTCCGTCGTCATAGCGCAGGCCCGGGACGCGGTCGTTGCTCAGGAACAGCGGGCCATCCAGATCCACCACGTCGCAATGCTGGCCCACGATGAAGGCCGGGCCCATCGCCCAGCTGCTGCCGATCATGTTGCCGACCATCACCTGCATGCCCAGCGAGCGTGCCTTGCCGACCATCGCCAGGCTTTCGGTGAGTCCGCCGGCCTTGTCGAGCTTGATGTTGATGACGTCGAACAGGCCTGCCAGCGCGTCGATCTCTGAAACGTCCTGCACACTCTCGTCGGCGGCGAACGGCAGCGGCCGCGCGAAGCCCTTGAGCTCGGCTTCGCGGCCGCGCGGCAAGGGTTGTTCCAGCAGCTGGATGTCGTTCTCCAGCAGCACCGGAATCAGCGCATCGAGCACATCCACGCTGTAGCCCTGGTTGGCGTCCACGCCCATCCACACATCCGGGCGCACCTTGCGCACGGCGCGCACACGTTCGATGTCGATATCCAGGTCACCGCTGAGCTTGAGCTTGAGTGCCTTGGCCGGCGCATAGCGTCCGGTGGCGATCGACTGCATCGTCGCCGGGTCATCGGCGCCCAGCGTCCAGGTGGTCAGCAGCGGTCGGGTCTGCGACAGGCCGGCCAGTGCCCAGGCGTGCTTGCCGGTGCGGCTGGCCTCCAGATCCCACAGTGCGCAGTCCAGCGCGTTGCGCGCGCCACCGCGCGGCAGCAGCTGCTGCAGCTCGGCGCGGGTGATGCCGGCTTCGATCCGCGCACGCAGCAGTTCCAGCGTGGCCAGCATCTGCTCGGGCGTGTCATCGAAGTAGTACACGCCGCTCGCTTCGCCACGGCCGCGATGGCCGCCATCTTCCAGTTCCACGCGCAGTACCGGGGCGTGTTCGAACACGTAGCCGCTGATCCGGAACGGGGCCAGCAACGCAAGCGAGTCGATCTGCAGGGTCAGTTTCACAGGATGTCTCCAGCCCCGTGGTGGGGCTACGGGTCAGTAGTTGAGTGCGAAGTCGGCCAGGCCCATCAGGACCAGCACATAGGCGAGCACGCAGGCGGCGATCAGCAGCAGCACAGCCCACAGGCGCGCGAGCCAGCCGCGTCCCGCGCGGAAGGTCTGCAGCAGGTTCCAGGCGGTCGAACCGATCCCGCCGACGACGGCGATCACCGAGGCGATGCCGAGCGCGATGATGGCGGGGTCGAGGCGGTCATCGAGGCGGGCGAAATCCGCCGATGCCCAGGCCATCACGGCGATGGCCACGGTCGGCACCAGCAGCAGGAACCAGCAGGCGGCGCGGCTCAGGCGATAGGCCAGCAGAGTGCTGCGCGGCCAGCCGAGCACACGGCCATGACGACGCCGCACGAACGCCGCGATCGGCCAGGCCAGTGCGGACAACGCCAGCACGGTCACGGCCGCGGTCAGCAACGGCTTGAGCCACAGCGCCGAGCGGTAGCCTTCCGCGGCCAGGAATACGTTGAACGGCGAGGACGAATCCACCGCGAAGCCGACCGGCTTGCCGTCCTTGAGGATGGCGGCCAGGCGCAGTTCGCTGTTGCTCGCCTGCCACAGCCACGGTCCAATCGGCTTGAAGGTGGTCGGCTGCCCGTTGGCCTGCTTCAGGCGCGGTAGACGCAGGCTGCCATCGTCGAGGGCTTCCAGGCGCGTCTGGGTGAGGATGCCGGTGCGGCCGATGCCGGTTTCGGCACGGCGCGAATCGAGATAGCTCGGTGCGGCCAGCAGGCGAGCCTGCTGCTTGGCCAGCGCGGCGTCGGCGGCCACGGCCGGGGCCGGAGTAGCGGCCGGGAAATAGCGATCGGCAAAGTTCTCCAGCAGCTCACGCCGGATCGGTCCGGTGATGCCATTGGCGCCGGCACTGTTGAGCGAAACGAACAGGCCGACATCGTGGTCGCGGAACAGGAACAGCTGCGAGTGGAAGGAGTAGGTGTCACCGGCGTGGGACACCACGCGCTGGCCATTGACGTCGATCTCATAGAAGCCGAGCGCCATGGTGTTGAGCGGCGGCGCGAAGCGCGTCTGCGGGGTCAGCATGAGCTGGCTGGTCGCCGCTTTCAGGATGGCCGTGTCATGGCCGCCCGCCGCGCTCAGGTGCGCGATCATGAAGCGCGCCATGTCGCTGCCGGTCGCCGACAGCGCACCGGCCGGGGCGGACGGGGTGACCTCGAACGCACGCGGCTTGCCCGAGCCCAGTGCGTAGCCCTGGGTGACCAGCGCACGCAGCGCCGGCGGCAGCGGCTGGCGGAAGCTGGCGTGCTGCATCTGCAGCGGCACGAAGATGTGCTGCTCGACGTACTCGGCGAACGGTTGGCCCGACACACGCTCGACGATGTAGCCGGCCAGGCTGGTGCCGTAATTGGAGTACGCGGGCACAGTGCCCGGCGCGAAGATCTGCGCCGGCACGCGGCGCTTGAGGTACGGCCCCAGTTCGATGCCGCCGGCCTCGGCCACCGCCTCGCTGGTCCACATGTACTTGATGTTGGCCTCGAAGCCGCCGGTGTGCGTCATCAGCTGGCGCAGCGTGATCGGCAGGCCGCGTTCGGGCACCTTGAAATCCAGGTACTGGTTGATGTCCGCGTCCAGATCCAGCTTGCCGGCTTCCACCAGCTGCATCACCGCGGTCCAGGTCATCAGCTTGGAGACCGAGGCCATCCGGAACAGGGTGCGGTCCGGATCCACCGGCGTCTGCTTGGCCACATCGGAGACGCCGTAGCCGCGACGGACCAGGATCTGGCCGTCCTTGACGACGGTCACCACCGCACCGGCGATGTCCCCGCGTGCGATCGCATAGGGCATGAAGCCATCCAGCCAGGTGGTGGCATCGTCCGCCGTCAAGCGGTCAGCCGACCCCGTGGCGGGTGGCGTCGCCGCCTGCGGCGGGGCCGGCGGCCGCTGTGCGTTGGCGTGGAAGGAAACCAGCAGTCCACAACACACCGCGACAAGCCCTGATAACACACGCATGTGACGATCCCCTTAAAACCATCTCAATCAGACAACAATATTCCTGATTAGAGAATTGTCAAATGCGCGTGATCGTCGACGGGCTGCGCCAGCATGCGTGAATAGGGCGCTTTGTACGCTCTGAAGACGGGGTTATCGGCTCGTTGAGAACGTTTTCAGCGGTCTGGGCACCGCAATAAGAGACAAACGCGCCAAGAAACCATCCTGATCAGGATGGCATTCATGTCTACGTAGTATCGTATCCGCAACTTCACCAGCAATAGCCCAAAGGTCCTGTCGATGAGCCCCAAAAGCCCGACGCTCGGAACCCTGCTGCGCGGTCTTCGCACCCGCCAGGGTTGGACGCTCAAGGAAATGAGCGAGCACACCGAAATCCCCCTGTCCACGCTGTCCAAGATCGAGCATGACCGCTTGACCTTGACCTACGACAAGCTCCAGCACCTGGCGCAGCGCCTGAACCTGCGCATGTCCGAGCTGTTCTCCGAGCCGGACAGCGACAGCGCGCCCAAGCCGGTCACCGCCCGGCGCAGCCTCGGCTCGCTGGACAAGGCGCTGCGGGTCCAGACCGACAACTACGACTACTACTATCTGTGCACCGAATTGCGGCGCAAGCGGATGATTCCGATCCTGACCAAGGTGCGCGCCAAGACCACCGCCGAATTCGGCGACCTGGTCCGCCACCCCGGCGAGGAGTACGTGCACGTGCTGGAAGGCCGCATCCAGGTCCACACCGAGTTCTACGATCCGGTGGTGCTGGAAACCGGGCAGGGCATCTACATCGACAGCCAGATGGGCCACGCCTACATCGTCGATACCGGCTGCGAGGAAGCGGTGCTGTTGGCCGTGTGCGCGAGTGCGGACGAAGACCTGATGGAATCGCTGATCACCCTGCATGAGCACGAGGGGAGTGTCTGACGCTCACCACGTCGCCTCCAATCTGCGGAACGGCGCGCTGATCAATACGCCCCGTGCATCGTAATCACGCACGCTGCGCCCATCGATCCGCACGGAGGATGGGCGCGTGCGGCTTGGCCACCACACGCGTACCGCGGTGTCCTTGCGCAGCCCCTTGCCCAGTGTGACCTGCAGCGTGCCATCGCGCTGCATTGCCTGCATCGCCAGGGTCCCATAGGCGGTCGGCAGGCGATCCACCGCCAACCCGTCGCCGGCCACCCATGACGGTGGTGCACCCGGCAGCAGCGACAGCGCGTCATCGTCTTCGCGCATCAGCATCCCGAACAGCGTGCGCCCGTACTCCGCACCGATCCAGGTATGCGGCATGTCGCCGAGATAGCGAGGGAAGCGCAAGCGCGAATGCACGACCTCGGCCAGCACCTGCCACTCCAGCGGGCGGCGGTCATGCAGCAGTCCCTGCAGCAGTTCATCGGCCGCCTCGGGCTGGTCCAGATGTACGTAGCTCAGCACATTGCGGATTTCGTACGGGGTATACGCATAGAGCGCGTCCGGCTGGCTGCGCTTGCGGACATCGTCCAGGTAGCGCGCGAACGTGGTCCGCAGCGCCTCGGTCGGCAGCACATCCTGCGCGCCGGTGGGGTCGAGCGCGATCGACACGCCGGTCGGGTCGCCATCGCCAAGGTCGGCCGAAGAGGGGATGAAGTCGATGCCCTTCCACGCCATCGTGGCGCGGATCGAGGCGGCCAGCGCATCGTGCAGGGCGGTGTACTGTTCGCGCGCCCACGCGGCGGTTTCGTGATCGCCCAGCGACTCGGCCAACCATGCGCCGTCATGCCAGCCCTTCAGGCCCCAGTAGTCGTCCCAGTAGCTGTGCGTGGGCGAGGGATAGCCTTCATGGCTGATCGACGGTGCCAGGATGCCAGCGAAGCGCTCGGGGGCGGGCTGGGTGGCCATGTAGCCGGGCACCAGCGTGCGCTCGCGCAGTTCCTGCAGGAAGCGCATCGCCGCCTTCACCTTGGGCAGATACGCGCGCACCGACTCCGGCCCGCCATCCAGCCGCGCGACGTCGGCGACCAGACTGATGTACTGGCCTTGGCTGTCGTATTCGATATCCGAGCCGAAGCCGGTGTTGACGCTGCCGTCGTCGTTGAGGATCGGCGAGACCAGGCCGTTGGCGTGCACGCCGTGCTCGCTGTACCAGGCCAGGTAGTCGCGCGCGACCTTGGATTCGCCCATGCGCAGCAGCACCGCCGAGGTAGCCATGCCGTCGCGGATGAAGGACCGGTTGTAGTTGCGCGGGCCGGGCTGCATCGCCGGGCCGGTCTGGTTGATCAGCATGTAGGCGGCCTGCGCGCGCAGCATGTCCACGAGAGAGGGATCAGGCAGACGCAGCCCGACCTGGCCCAGGCGCGTCTGCCAGTCGTCCGATGCACGTTTGGCCAGCGCGTCGTAAGCGGCATCGGGTGCACGGGGTGTGCCGGACAGATCCAGCGCGGGCGCATCCGGCAGGGAGCCGTCTTTGGCTGTTGCCGCGGTACCGAGCGGGAAGGCGACCACCACCGAGCGGGTGGCACCCGGCGCGAGCTGGATGCGGTAGGCCAGTGCGGCGGAGGCGAGACCCTCGGGGTCGCTTGCCTGCATCGCCGCAGGCAACGTGCCGCCAGCGATCGCCGCGGTGATCTCGGTGCTGCCGTCCGGGCCGAACGGTGCCGCACCGGCAGCATCCACCGGCGTCAGCGACTGCAGCAGGGTGCGACCGTTGATGCGCACGCGCTGCCCCTCGATGGCGACCTCGCGGATCGGTGACAGGCCTCCGTTCTGCCACGGCGGATTCATCTGTATCGGCCGCACTGCCAGGGTCAAGGTACCGTCGATGGGCGCGCTGCCGGTGTTGCGCAGGCGGTGACGCACGAAGGTCACCGGCTGGCCACCGAGCTCGACCGCAAACGCCTCGCTCTGGAGTTCAAGGTCGGATTGCGGCGACCAGGTGGCCGAGGGCATCGGCTTCCAGCCGTTGCGCAGTGCGTGCTGCACTGGCTGGTCTGCGGCGCCTGTGGCAACACCGTCTGCGTTGCGCCAGATCGGCTGCACCAGCGGCGCGCCCTTGAAGGCCTCGAGGTTGCCGTATTCGTCGAAGATCGATTTCTGCCGGCCGGCGTGGATGCCGACCGCGGTCCAGTAGGTCTGCTGCATGTGCAGCGAGGCCGGAAACAACGCGCGTTGCGCGCCACTGGCGGCGATCTGATAGCGCTTCATTGGCGTCATCACGGCGTTCGGGCCGAGCAGGCGCAGGCGGTCAACCTGTGGCGCATCACCCTCCACGGTGAGCCGCAGCGCCGTGGCGGTCACCGCGGCGGTGCCAGCCAGCCAGCTCTGTTGCCGTGTGCCGGCCTGCGGGTCGTGCGCAAGGTCCACCCAGCGCCCCTGCGCATCGCGTGCCTGCAGCCGTGCGGCGCCGTGTGTGCCTGACCAGTCCACGGCCAACCCGGTGGTGGTCACGGCACGTGGCAGCGTGATCTCAAGCATGTGCGTACCGTCCTTGCCACGCGGAATCGTGACCGCGCTGCCGCCTTGCCAGAGCGCCGCGGCTTTGGCTGCATCCACGCCGGCTACGCGCGCAGTAGTGGTGCTGTCCAATGGCTCCAGTTCGAAGATCGATACCCCCCAGTCCGAGGTGCGCGCCGGGCTCGCCAGGCGCAGGTAGCGCGCCGGGCGCGGGGCGAAGTAGAGCGTCTCGATACCGCCGAGCGAATCGCGCATGGTGTAGGCCGGCTGCCACTGCTGCCCGTCCAGCGAGGTCTGCAGGATGTAGCCCTCGGGATTGGACACATCCCAGGTGATCTGCGCGCCGCTGAGCGTGCTCGGCGTGCCCAGGTCCACCTGGAACCAGTGGCCGGGGCTGAACGCGCCGCCGGTCACCGTCTTCGCATCGCCATCGATGAGGTGGCTGACCGCCATCGCCGGGACCTGCTGCGAGGAGCTGCTGGCCTGCCATTGGCTGCGCGGCGGCAGGCTCTGGGCAGCCGCGGACAGGCTCAGCGCGAGGGCGGAGGCGAGCAGGGTGGCAGCCAGGACGCGGCGCGGCCGGTGCACAACAGTCGAACGGTCAGCATGCAGCCCCATCAACGTGCTCCTGATCTGGAACCACCCCGCGATCGGGGTGGGCCAAAGCTAGCAGGGGCTGTAACCGTTTACATGACGCGTCGCAATATTGAGCGCGCCCCTCAGTGGCCGGGTTGGCGATCTGAATGCGCAGCTCAGCGAATGTCCGTGCGCAGGCTGCCGCGGATCTGATCGCGCCAGACCTCGGCGACGCCGACCTGATCGGCAAACTGCGGCCAGCGCAGCACGCTTTGCCGGACCTGCTCGATGATGTCCCGGGCGCGGCGGGCATTGATCGAGGCCGTCGCGGCACAGGCGGCCAGGTCGGCCAGATCGAACCCCTCGCGCTTGCCGTTGATCGACATCTGGTGCCGGGCCGTCCAGTCGCCGTCCGGGTTGTATGCCCAGGTGATGTCGAACGCGGGCGACAGCGACCACTGGCCCTGCCGATCCATCAGGTAGGCGATATTCTTGACGTGGTCGTCCTGGTTGCGCGCGACCACGTTGAACACCATCCGCCGGAACTGTTCCTCCAGCTGCGCCATGGGCAGGCGCAACTGGCGCATGACCAGCAAGGCCTGCTCGTAGGAGTACGCCGTGGGATCATTGAAGTCGACGTGGGCCATCGCCGCCAACGACTGCATATGGCGCTTACCCCCGGCATCGGTGCGATCAAAGCGTTGGGTCATGAAATGGCGGCGGCCGCCTTCCTCCAGCAGCCGGCACTCGCTGATCTGGATGCCCGCATCACGCGCCATTAGTGCGTACGCGTACTCGACCACGCCGTAGCCCTTGGGGTCCGCCAGTTCCTTGTCGCGGTTGTTCTGGACGCCATCGAACTTGAGCAGCCAGTAGCTGAAGCCTGCCGCGGCCGCGGCCTGGCCCGATCGGACCTCACCGGTGTCTTCGTTCCAGGCGATCACGGCCTTGGCGCGTGCGCCACCGGCCGAGGTACCCACGCGCAGAATGTCGCGCAGCGCATCGGCACGTTCTTCATCGCCGAACGAGGCGCGCAGGTTGTCGCGGTTGCTCAGGACCTCGGTGGCCAGTGCGACCAGCGCATCGATCTGGATTTTGTGTGCCGTGCGCACGCGCGGACCATGTACCGGCGAGAACTCCAGCGCGCCCATGCCGCGCGCGCCGGTGTAGCACAGCCGCTCCACCGCATTGAAGCTGTCCGGCGTCCGGCCCTGGGTGGCCAGCCACGCGTTGATCAGGGTATTGCCGTACTTGTCCGGCAGGGCGTCGGCGAGCAGGCCGGGCAGGCCATGGAAGCTTGCCGGGTTGAGGGAGGGGAAGCTGTAGATTCGATCCGCCGCGAGCGGCAGGGTCAGCGGGGCGACCTCGATGCTGGACCGTGCGAAGGCCGGGTCGTAGGCAAATTGTGCGATCCGCTCGCCGTCGGCCAGCGTCACCGCACCGATCCGGCTGCCCCACAGGCGCACCTCGGCCGTGGTGCTCATTGCTCATCGCCCCAGGTCCAAGGCTTGGCCGGTGCGGGCTCTGCCACTGCCGGTCGCGCGCGCTGACGCGGGTGGCCGCGGCGCTCCAGCAGATCGATCGGATTGGGGCCGTCGCTGGGCAGCATCACGTCCAGCGCATCCAGCCTGCCGAGCGCGCGCAGGCAACGGATCAGATTCGCCAGCTGGGCGGGCGTGCCGTCTTCCAGCCGCTGCACGGTGCGCTTGGAGACGCCCGCGGCATCGGCGAGCTGCTCCTGGGTGATGCCCTGTGAAAGCCGCGCGCGGGCAAGACGTTGCCCCAGCTCAACCAGGACTGCCTCGTCTGTCATCAGATCAGTGATCGCCATAAAGTGACCCTCCTGACGCTTTGTATCGCACTATCTGGATAAGGCGTCAAGTATGACGCGTTATGTGAACTATATTCTATTCACAGTAAGGTGTCAGATATGGCGCATTATTCAGTAAAATCGAGTTTAAAGCGCCAATAGTGGCGCGTAGTGAAGCATGTGTTTGTAAGTCGGGTCTCCACCACGGAAGACGGGGCCGGGAGACCGGCACCGCAGGAAGCAGCATGCACAGCCATCCTGCCGCCCCCCTGCGCGGACGGTCCAACACACGGCGTTTGATAACATCCGCCGTTCACGCAGGACGCTGTCAACGAAAGACCTCAATGAAGATTGCCGTCGCCGGAACCGGATACGTAGGCCTGTCCAACGCGGTGCTGCTCGCGCAGCATCACGAGGTGGTGGCGTTGGACATCGACCCGGCCAAGGTGACGATGATCAATGCCCGCCAGTCGCCCATCGAGGATGCCGAGATCGAGGATTTTCTCGCCCATCGCGCGCTGAACCTCACCGCCACGCTGGATCCTGCGCAGGCCTATGAAGGTGCGGACTTCGTCATCGTCGCTACGCCGACCGATTACGACCCCACCTCGAACTACTTCAACACCGGCTCGGTCGAGGCAGTGATCGCCGATGTCGTGCGGATCCATCCGTCGGCGGTCATCGTGGTCAAGTCGACCGTGCCGGTCGGCTGCACGGCCGCGCTGCGGGCCAGGTTCAACACCGACAACATTCTGTTCTCGCCGGAATTCCTCCGCGAAGGCCGCGCGCTGCACGACAACCTGCACCCGAGCCGGATCATCGTGGGCGAGCGTTCCGAGCGCGCCGCGGTGTTTGCCGACCTGTTGAAAGAAGGCGCGATCAAGAAGGACGTGCCGGTGCTGTTCACCGATGCCACCGAGGCGGAGGCGATCAAGCTGTTCTCCAATACCTACCTGGCAATGCGGGTGGCCTACTTCAACGAACTGGATACCTACGCCAGTGCGCACGGGCTGGATACGCGCCAGATGATCGAAGGCGTCAGCCTGGATCCGCGCATCGGCGGTCATTACAACAACCCGTCCTTCGGCTACGGCGGTTACTGCCTGCCCAAGGACACAAAGCAGTTGCTGGCGAACTACAGCAAGGTGCCGCAGAACCTGATCCACGCCATCGTCGAGGCCAACCGCACGCGCAAGGATTTCATCGCCGATGACATCGTGACGCGCAACCCGAAAGTGGTGGGCATCTACCGGCTGGTGATGAAGGCCGGCTCGGACAACTTCCGCGCCTCGGCGGTGCAGGGCGTGATGAAGCGGATCAAGGCCAAGGGCATCGAGGTCATCGTGTACGAGCCGGTGCTGACCGAGCCGACCTTCTACCGCTCCCGCGTGGTCAATGATCTCGTGGCGTTCCTGGACGAGGCGGACATCGTCGTCGCCAACCGGCTGACGCCGGAGCTGGAGGGCGTGGCAAGCAAGGTCTACACGCGGGATCTGTTCGGGTCGGATTGAGCCTGGAGAACATCCACGCATCACCCCATGCGGGGTCTATTCCCCCGGCTTGGCGGCTGCGGTGACGGCCTGCGATTTCGCTCGGCGTGCCAGCACCGCTTCGCGGTGGGCAATATAGGCATTGGCGCCGAGGATGATGCCGGCGCCGATGACGGTCCAACGGTCCAGCGTTTCATTGAACAGCAGCCAGCCCAGCAGGCTCACCAGCGGCAGTTGCATGAAACTGATCGGGGTCAACGCGGAGACCTCGCCCAGGCGCAGGGCGCGTGTCCAGAGGAGCTGGCCCAGCGTGCCGAGCACGCCGGTCGCGACCAGCCAGACCCAGGCCAGGCCGGTCGGCCAGACCCACACGAAGAGTGCCGGCACCAGCGACAGCGGCACCCAGAACACATAGGTGTAGAACACCACCGTGTCCGCGCTGTCGGCACGGGTGAGCTGCTTGATCTGGATCGCCACCAGTGAGCTCAATACCGCGGCGCCCACCGCGACCAGAGTGCCAGGGGTGAAGCTGGTCGAACCGGGGCGCACGATGATCAGCACGCCGATGAAGCCGATGATCACCGCCGCCCAGCGGCGCATGCGCACCGTCTCGCCCAGCCACAGCACGGCAGCGATGGTCACGAACAGCGGTGTGGAGTAGGAGAGCGAGATCGCCTGGGAGATCGGCAAATGTCCGATCGCCCAGAACGCGCACAGCATCGAGGCCAGCCCGATCGCACTGCGCAGGACGTAGCGTGGCAGCTGCTGCGTCTTCAGCGGCGCGCTGCCCGGGCGGATCAGCATCGGCAGCAGCGCCAGCAGGCCGAAGGCGTTGCGGAAGAACGCCACTTCCTGGGTGGGCACGTAACGGGTGGCGTAGCGGATCGCGATCGCCATCAGGCCAAAGGCCAAGGTACTGCCGAGCATCAGCAGGGCGGCCCGCAATGGCGTGGCCACCGGCAACGCGGGGGCGGGGTTCACCACTGCGCGCCGATCAGCCTGGGCTCCGGTTCGATCGGCACGCCGAACTTCTCCAGGACCGAAGCCGAGATCCGCCGCGCCAACGCGAGCAGTTCTTCACCGGTGGCCTGGCCGTAATTGACCAGCACCAGCGCATGGCTCGGGGCCACGCCGGCATCGCCATCGCGGTAGCCCTTCCAGCCGCAGCTTTCGATCATCCAGGCCGCGGAGATCTTGCGACGGCTGTCGTCGTCGGCCGGGAACACCGGCAGCTCGGGGAAGTGCTGCAGTAGTACTTCCACCTGCTCCAAGGGCAGGATCGGGTTCTTGAAGAAGCTGCCTGCGTTGCCCAGTACGTCCGGATCCGGCAGCTTGCGGCGGCGGATGTTGATCACCGCGTTGGCCACATCGGCGGCCACCGGCAGCTCCACACCCATCGCCGCCATTTCCTCGGCGATCCCGGCATAGCCCAGGCGCAGGCCATGCAGCAGGGGCAGGCGCAGTTCGATCGCCGTGATCAGGTAGCGGTCGGGGTCGCGCTTGAAGATGCTGTCGCGGTAACCGAACTGGCAGCCTTCGGCATCCAAGCGCACCCAGTCGTTTTCGTGTCGGTCCCAGGCATCCACGGCCTGGATGAACTCACCGACCTGCGCGCCATAGGCGCCGATGTTCTGGATCGGTGAGGCGCCGGCAGTGCCGGGGATCAAGGCCAGGTTCTCCAGCCCGGAGAGACCGTTCTGCAGCGACCACATCACCAGGCCATGCCAGTTCACGCCGGCACCGGCGCGCACGATGGTGTGGTCGGCGCGGTGCTCGAGGATTTCGATGCCGCGGTTGGCGAACACCAGCACGGTGCCCTCCACGTTGTCGGCGATCAGCACATTGCTGCCGCTGCCCAGTACCAGCAGCGGTTGTTCGGCGACGCGCGGCAGCGTCAGCACCTCGGGCAGCACGGAAGGATCGAACACCTCCAGCAGCTGCGCAGCGGTGGCGTCGACGTGAAAGGTGTTGAGCGCCTTGAGCGAGGCGTTCTCGGTAATGGACCAGGCAGTCATGGCGTCGTTCACAGCGGTGCCACCGCGCCACGGCTTGGCGCCTCTCTGCGGCGGCGGATGGCTTCCACGCACTCGTGCACCAGCTCCGGGCCACGGAAGATCAGGCCGCTGTAGCACTGCACCAGCGCCGCACCGGCGGCCATCTTGGCCACCGCATCCGCACCGGATTGAATACCGCCCACGCCGATCAGCGGCATCGATTCGGGCAGGCGCGCGCGCAGTCGGCGCAGCACCAGGGTGGACTGGCCCAGCAGCGGCGCGCCGGACAGGCCGCCGGCTTCGTTGGCACGCGGGTCACCGGCCACCGCACTGCGGTCGATGGTGGTGTTCGTGGCGATCACGCCGTCCACCTCGAGTTCGCCGAGCACGCGCGCGGCGGCGTCGATGTCACGGTCGCTCAGATCCGGAGCGACCTTGACCAGCATCGGCACGCGCTTGCCGTGCTTGGCCGCCAAGGTTTCCTGGCTGTCGCGCAGCTGCGAAATCAGCTGGCGCAGGGCGGTCTCTTCCTGCAGCTCGCGCAGGCCGGCGGTGTTCGGCGAGGAGATGTTGACGGTGATGTAGTCGGCCAGCGGATACACCTTCTGCAGGCAGTGCTGGTAATCGTCGAACGCGTGTTCGTTCGGGGTGTCCTTGTTCTTGCCGATGTTGATGCCGAGTAGCCCGGTGCGCCGCTTGGCGCGCTCGACATTGCGGACCAGCGCATCCACGCCCAGGTTGTTGAAGCCCATGCGGTTGATGATGGCCTGGTGGTCCGGTAGCCGGAACAGACGCGGCTTCGGATTGCCCGCCTGCGGGCGCGGGGTGATCGTGCCGATCTCCACGAAGCCGAAGCCCAGTGCCAGCAGCGCATCGATGTGCTCACCGTTCTTGTCCAGGCCGGCGGCCAGACCCACCGGATTCGGGAAACTCACTCCGAACGCGTTGGTCGGCAGCGGGTCGATGCGGCGGCCCATCAGCGGCGTGGTACCGGTGCGATAGGCCAGGTCCAGCGCGCTCAGGCCAAGGCCGTGGGCGCGTTCTGCATCAAGGGCGAACAGGAAGGGGCGGGCAAACGAGTACATGGCGTTCAATCAGTCCAGCGTGCCGACAAAGGCACGGGTTTGGTATTCAAAAGCGATCTGGCCGTCCACCGCGTGGGCGTCGAACAGCTGCTGCAGCGCGGCCAGCATCGGCGCGTGGCGCGGGTGACCGGCCTGCGGGGCATACGACGAGGAGAGCAGGCGGCCACGCAGGCCATCCAGGTCCATGCGCTGCACGTTCGGCAGCCGGGCCATCCCACGCAGGCCGTTACCGAACCATGCGCGCATGGTGTCATCGTCCTGGTAGCGCTCGGCCACCTCGGTGTAGTCGGTGCCGAACTCAAGCAGCAATTGCTCATAGCCGATCAGGAACGGGGAAGCATCGAGCAGGCGCGAGTTCCAGAACACCAGGGCCATGCCTTCGGGTTGCAGGATGCGCGCCCATTCGTGGCGCACCGCAGCGGTGTCAAACCAGTGGAAGGCCTGCGCCGCAGCGACCAGACCCACGCTGTTGTCGGCCAGGCCGGTTGCTTCAGCGGTGCCGTCGGCGACCTTCAGGCGCAGGTAGTCCGATGCGAGCAACTGCTCGGCCGCCCCGCGCATCGCGGCATTCGGCTCCACTGCGATGACCGGGTGGCCCGCGGCCAGGAACAGCCGGGTGGAAATGCCGGTGCCAGCGCCGATGTCGGCGACCAGGGTCTCGGTGGGCACACCGATGTCGTGGTGCAGCCAATCCAGCAATGCCGGGGGATAGTCGGGACGGTAGCGGACGTAGTCGGCCACCCGACTGCTGAAGCGTTCGGTCGAATCCGAGCGGCTCATGTGCACCTCACGATTGGGAAGCGGCAAACCAGGCCAGTCCGCCGAAGAACAACAGGATCACCACCAGCGCGAGCAGGCTGCCGATCACGATGATCCAGCCCAGGATCAGGCCGGCCAAGGCCATGCCGTCGCCTTCCAGCTCCAGCGGCCGGCGGCGGATCTCGGCGCGGGCCAGGTGGCCGGTGACGATCGCCGCGATGCTGCCGATGAAGGGCAGGGCGGTCCAGCCGAGGATGCCCATGATCAGGCTGACCACGGCCATGGCACTGGTTTGTCGGGGCGGAAGGCTCATGCAGGTCCTGGTCGCGGTGGGGTGGTTCGATGATAGGGCCAGCGGCGGGTTTATCCCATCAGCACCTGGCCACCATCCACATTCAAGGTATGCCCGGTGATCCAGGCCGCCAGCGGCGAGCACAGGAACAGCGCGGCGTGGGCGATGGCGGCCGGCTCGCCGAAGCGACCGAACGGGATCTTCGCCAGGGTGTTTCGATACAGCTCCGGGTCCTGCTCGCGTCGGCGCGCCCACAAGCCGTCCTCGAACTCGATCGAGCCCGGAGCGATCGCATTGACGCGGATCCGCTGCGGCGCCAGGGCCAAGGCCTGCGAGGTGGTGTAGTGCATCAGCGCGGCCTTGGCTGCCGCGTACGGCGCGCCACCCGGGCGCGGCTGTTGGGCCGCGATCGAAGCCAGATTGAGAATGCAGGCATCGCTGGACTGCTGCAGCCAGGGCAGGGCCAGCCGCGAGGCGCGCACCGCCGCCATCAGGTCGACGTTCAAGCTGGCTTCCCAGCCCGCCTCGTCGTCGGCCATGCCGTAACCGGTCGCGTTGTTGACCAGCACATCGATGCCGCCCAGCGCCTGAGCGGCATCGGCCAGCCAGCAGCCGATGTCGTCCAGCTGGGCGAGATCGGCACTGGCCGTGTGCACGGCCAGACCCAGGGCCGCGGCATCCGCACGCAGCGCGGCCAGACCGGCCTCACCGCGTGCGCAGACCGAGACGCGGGCGCCTGCCGAAGCAAACGCCAGCGCCACCGCGCGCCCGATGCCCTTGCTGCCGCCGGCGATCAGCACCCGGCGCCCGGTGAACTCCAGGCGCGGGCCGGCCGGCAGATGGGGCGCGGGTTCCATCACAGGTCGAACTTGATGCCCTGGGCCAGCGGCAGCGAATCGGAGTAGTTGATGGTGTTGGTCTGGCGGCGCATGTAGACCTTCCAGGCATCCGAGCCGGACTCACGGCCACCGCCGGTGTCCTTCTCGCCACCGAACGCACCACCGATCTCCGCACCCGAGGTGCCGATGTTGACGTTGGCGATACCGCAGTCCGAACCCGCGGCCGAGAGGAAGCGCTCGGCGGTCTTCAGGTTGGTGGTGAAGATCGAGGAAGACAGGCCCTGCGGCACGCCGTTCTGCATGTCGATCGCTTCGTCGAGCGTGCTGTACTTCATCACGTACAGGATCGGGGCGAAGGTCTCATGCTGGACGACCTCATCGCTGTTCTTCAGGCCGGTCACAATGGCCGGCAGCACGAAGTTGCCGGCGCGGTCGATGCGGGTGCCACCGGTCTGCACCGTGCCACCGCTGGCCTTGGCCTTCTCGATCGAGGCCAGGAACTGCTGCACGGCGCCGTCGCTGTTGAGCGGGCCCATCAGGTTGGCCGGGTCGGTCGGATCGCCGATCTTGCCTTCCACCTGCTTGTACGCCTTGATCAGCGTGGCCAGCACGTCGTCATGGATGGACTCGTGCACGATCAGGCGGCGCGTGGTGGTGCAGCGCTGGCCGGCGGTACCGACGGCGCCGAAGACGATGCCCGGGATCGCCAGTTTCAGATCGGCGGTTTCATCCAGGATGATCGCGTTGTTGCCGCCCAACTCCAGCAGGCAGCGGCCCAGACGATGCGCGACCTTCTCGGCGACCTGGCGGCCGACCTGGGTCGAACCGGTGAAGCTGATAAGCGGCACGCGCTTGTCGGCCACCATCTTCTGCGACAGCTCGGTGCCGGCATCGTTGATCAGGAAGAACAGGTCCGGGAACCCGCCGTCACGCAGCGCTTCATTGCAGATGCGCATGGAGGCGATCGCGGTCAGCGGGGTCTTGTTGGAGGGCTTCCACAGGCAGATATCGCCGCAGATCGTGGCCAGGAACGAGTTCCATGCCCACACCGCGACCGGGAAGTTGAACGCACTGATGATGCCGACCAGGCCCAGCGGCTGGTACTGCTCATACATGCGGTGGCCCGGGCGCTCGGAATGCATCGTGTAGCCATAGAGCATGCGGCTCTGGCCCACGGCGAAATCGGCGATGTCGATCATCTCCTGCACTTCGCCATCGCCCTCGGGCTTGCTCTTGCCCATTTCCAGCGCGACCAGGGAGCCCAAGGCATCCTTGTTGGCGCGCAGGGCCTCGCCACACAGGCGCACGGCTTCGCCACGGCGCGGGGCCGGGGTGGTGCGCCAGACCTTGAAGGCCTCCTGGGCGCGGGCGACGATGGTTTCGTAGTCGGCGTCGGTGGTCGCGTAGACCTGTGCGATGGCTTCGCCGGTGGTCGGGTTCACCGGGGTGATCACCCCGGCATTGGTGGCCGAGGACCACTCGCCGTTGCCAAGGTAGGTGCCAGCGTTGGTCGCGTCGAGGCCGAGGGCCTTGAGCAGGTCAGAGGACATGCAAACTCCTGTTGCGTTGCGTTTGTAAGGCGCTGGCCGCTGGCAGGGTGGGGGGCGGCAAGCTCAGCCCCGAATGGTAACAGAGGGGCGCAATGCCTCATCTGGCGGTGAAGCGCACCACTTGGCACCCCCACGGCGGCAGTAATCCGCCCGGCAGGCAATGGCGCAAGAGCATCCGATGGTGGTGACCCCGGCCCGATTCGAACGGGCGACCTTCCCCTTAGGAGGGGGACGCTCTATCCAGCTGAGCTACGGGGCCAAAACGGCCTGCAAGGATACAGGCAAACAGGTGGGTTCTGCAGCCGGACATCCTTCCAGAGCATATCGCCAGCCCAGCTGGGGGAGGCGCCGTGCAAACTACGGTGCTGGCGGACGCTCATAGTCCTCAGGCGTCGCCCCATGCTCTGCCTCGGGCATGTCCTTGTCCTTCCACCGGGCATCATCGTTCCTCAGCTTGTCCGGGGTATGGCTCTTCTGCTGGTCATCTTCTTTGGTCGCCGGTGCTCGCGGTGCAGTAGTCATGAGATGTCCTCGTTTGATCAGCGATCCAGCGTCTGTTTGCCGGCCGTACCGTGCTGGCCGAAGTTTGGCTGGGTAATGCCGTCGTCCTCGCGCACGCCATCCGGCTCACCTTCACCGGCTTTGCCTCCCTTGCCATGGCCGTGCTGGTTGTAGCCCTCGTTCTGGGTCTTCTGGTGCGCCGCATCCGGATCTTTCGCGTCCTTGTCGTCCTTCGGTGGCTTGGCCGCGACGAACGGGGAAATCGGATCACTGGCCGGGAAGGTCTCTTCCAGCGCCTCATCGTGGTTCTCCGACGTGCGCTTCTTGTCCACGGTGCCTTCCGCCGGCGGGCAGTTGTGCGTGGCGTGGGCGTCTTCGGCGGAGGGGGGCGGGGTCTTGTCGTGCTGCATGGCGTGTCTCCTGCGCGAACGGCTAGGGCGGTAATGGCTCGACGCTAGCCCTGCCGCTGTTACGCAGGAGCGGGGGTGCCGTGAAGGGCGGGTGCTCCCACCGGCTTCACCTGTGAGTTCCTATCGTCCAGGCCTCGCCACACGGAGGCTGCCGCGATGCATGAGATGTTCGAGTTGGGGATGGAATGGTGGGAGTTCGTGTTCCGCGCGGTCGCGGTCTACGTCGTGGTCCTGTTGCTGACCCGATTGAGTGGCAAGCGGTCCATGGGCCAGTCCACGCCGTTCGACATCCTGGTGATCGTGCTGCTGGGCACGGCCGTGCAGAATTCGTTGATTGGTGAGGACACCTCGTTGCCAGGCGGTCTCATTCTGGCGGCCACCCTGATCGGCCTGAACTGGTTCGTCGGCTTCCTGGGTGCGCGCAGCAAACGGCTCAACGAGATCGTGGAGGGCGTGCCCGTGGTGCTGGCAAGGCACGGCACCATCTACTGGGAGCAGGTAAAACGCTGCAATGTCAGTCCGGCGGATCTGGAGGTGGCGATGCGCGCGAATGGCTGTGAGGGCTTCGGGCAGGTCGAGCTGGCCGTGCTGGAAACCTCGGGCGAGATCACGGTGCATAAAAGCCGTTCCGGAGGCGACGACTGATCCGCCGCTCGGGCTCGCGCGCGGCGGTGCTGCCCTCGCTGGACGTTGACGGGATGCCGCGTAGCGTCCAAGCCGCCCCACAACAGGACAACGTGCGATGTACATGCCACTGGACAGTGAAGCGATGACCCCACGCGATCATGCGATCGCCCAGGTGCCGGACCCGACCCCGGACCCCATGCCGCCCGCGCCGCCGGTGGAAGAACCCGGCCGAGGCGATCCACCGGCGCATGAGCCGCCGCAGGAGGTGCCGCCGGAGGGTGATCCCGCGCCTGCATCGCCGCCTCAGGAGCTGCCGCCGGATCCGGAGACGCCTTCAGCGCCTTCGGTAGAGTGACACCCACCGCATCGACACCGCACCCGCAGAATGAATGATTTATCTGTGGGGCAAGGGCAAGGGGCCCGCCTGGCGGAACTGTCGGCCTGCTACGTGACGGGATGAAGGCCGCGCACACAGTGCGGTCACGACACTGCCACGCCGTACCACGTACCACAGAGGTACTTGGACACGGAGTTTGCTATGCGCGCACTGACTTACCACGGCAGCAAGGACGTACGGGTCGACACCGTGCCGGATCCCGCGCTGGCCGCTGCGGACGACATTATTCTGCGCGTCACCGCCACGGCGATCTGTGGCTCTGACCTGCATCTTTACCGCGGCAAGATCCCGGATCTGCATACCGGCGACGTGCTGGGCCACGAATTCATGGGCGTGGTGGAGGAAGTGGGCGCGGGCGTGATGGATCTGCGCCCGGGCGACCGCGTGGTGATCCCTTTTGTGATTGCGTGTGGCGAGTGCTTCCACTGCCGACTCACCGAGTTCGCGGCCTGCGAGACCTCCAATACCGGCAAGGGTGCGGCGGTAAATCAGAAAGGCATCCGCCCGCCGGCGGCGTTGTTTGGCTACAGCCATCTCTATGGCGGCGTCTCGGGCGGGCAGGCGGAGTTCGTGCGCGTGCCCAAGGCCAATGTCGGGCCGTTGCGCATTCCGGACGCGCTGGCTGATGAGCAGGTGCTGTTCCTGTCCGACATCCTGCCGACCGGCTACCAGGCGGCGATCAATGCAGGCGTGAAGCCGGGTTCCACGGTGGCGATCTTCGGTGCGGGCCCGGTTGGACTGATGAGTGCGGCGTGCTGCCGCCTGCTCGGTGCAGAGACGATCTTCATGGTCGATCACCTGCCGTATCGCCTCGCGTTCGCGCAGCAGACGTACGGCGTGACGCCGATCGATTTCACCCAGGTGGAGGATCCGGCGGAGTACATCATCACCCAGACCAATGGCCGCGGTGTGGATGCCACGATCGAAGCGGTCGGGTTCGAAGCGGAAGGCAGTGCGCTGGAGTCGGCGCTGACCACGCTCAAGGTGGAAGGCAGCAGCGGCGTGGCGATCCGCCAGTGCATCGCGGCCACGCGTCGCGGTGGCACGGTGAGCATCCCGGGGGTGTACGCAGGTTTCATTCACGGCTTCCTGCTCGGCGATGCATTCGACAAGGGGCTCACCTTCAAGATGGGCCAGACCCATGTCCAGAAGCTGATGCCGGAGCTGCTCGACCATATCGGCGAGGGCCGGTTGGACCCGGGTGTGATCGTCACCCACCGCCTGTCGCTGGAAGACGCGGCGCGCGGGTACGAGATTTTCGATCGTAAAGAGGAGGATTGCCGCAAGGTAATCCTCACGCCCTGATATGAACGCTGTAGCACCCGCTGCACCCCCGGTTGCGCAACAACAGCCGGTGACCGAGCTGGACGACCTGCAGGCGCAGGCGCGCGCATGGATCGAACATCAACCCTCGTTGCCGCCCCCCGGCGGCGGCGACACGCTGCGGCGCTGGCAGGCTCTGGCGCATATCGCATCGCGCGACCTGTGCTTGGCCAAGGTCCTCGAAGCGCATTACGACGCGCAGGCGATCCTCCAGGAACTGGGCGCAGCGAGCCCGGATCGGGATCGTCTCGGGGCGGTATGGGCAGCCGAAGGACCCGCAGCGACCCTCCGCTTTGATCGCGCAAGCGGGACGCTCTCCGGCGACAAGCCGTGGTGCTCCGGTGCGGGCTGGGTGGACCATGCGCTGGTGACGGTGCGTGACGACGATCGCGCGCGCCTGTTTCTTGTGCCGGTGCGCCGTGCCAGCGTGAGCTTCCTGCCGCAGACGTGGCAGGCCACGGGCATGGGGCGGGTCCCGAGTGGCACGGCACGCTTCGATCAGGTGCCGGCCGTCGAAGTCGGTGCAGGCGATGCCTATCTGCAGCGCCCGGGCTTCTGGCACGGGGGGGCGGGCATTGCGGCGTGTTGGTTCGGCGGGGCCAGCGCGCTGGCCGAGCCGCTGCTGCAGAACGCGCGTGCCAATGAACCGGGTACGGCGTCCGGCCTGCTCGGTGAGATTGATATGGCGCTGTCGCCGTGCGCATCCCTGCTTCGCGAATTGGCCGCGCTGATCGATGCGCAGCCCGACAAACCCCATCAGCGCGAGATCGTGCGGGCGCGCAGCGCCGTGGAGCGCGCCGCTACCCTGACGCTGGACCGGGTGGGCAGGGCGCTTGGGCCAGGGCCGATGTGCATGGCCCCTGCACATGCCCTGCGCTGGGCAGACCTGACGGTCTTCATCCGCCAGAGCCACGCCGACCGCGACTGGCAGCACCTTGGCAATCTGATGCACCGCGAGGGACGTGCGTGGACGCTGTGAATCGACAGATCGAAGGCGGTGGCGCCACTGAAGCGCAGTGGGCGGCCTCGGAGTGGCTGCAAGCGCTGCCGCTCCAATCGCCCGAGGCATTGTTCGCCGACGCTCAGCGTCTGGTGGTGGTATCGCCGCACCCGGATGACGAAGTGCTTGCCTGCGGCGGCCTGATGGCCCTTGCCGCACAGGCAGGGGTGGCGATCACGGTGATTTCAGTCACCGATGGCGAAGCCTGTTATCCCGATCAATCCGCGTGGTCGCCGGCGCGCCTGCGTGCGGCGCGCGCCGTCGAACTCGATGATGCCTTGCGCTGCCTTGGGCTGGCCAGCGCCGAGCGGATGTCATGGCATATCGGCGATGGCGCGGTCACTGCCAGCGAGACGTGGATCGTCGAACAGCTGTCGAGGGTGTTCAAGCCGGGAGATCTGGTACTGGCGCCTTGGCGGTTCGATGGGCACCCCGATCATGAAGCGGTCGGCCGTGCCTGCGTACAGGCCAGCGCCGAATGCGGTGCCAGCCTGAAGGAGTATCCGGTGTGGGGCTGGCACTGGCTGGACCCGCAGGCGGCATCAAGCGCCTGGGCGCCAGCCACACGCTTCGCGCTCGAGGACGCCCTCGTAGCACGCAAGCGGCAGGCCATACAGCAATTCGTCACCCAGACCGGTGCAGTGGAGGGACTGGAATGCGATCCCATTCTGCCTGCGACGGTACTGCGGCGGTTTGAACGCAACTTCGAGGTGCTGATCGGATGAGTGATGTCGCCTACTTCAACGCGTTGTACGAGGAGGAGGACCCCTTCCAGTACCGCACGCGCTGGTACGAACAGCGCAAGCGTGCGCTCACACTGGCCAGCCTGCCGCGCGAGCGCTTTGCCCGTGGCTGGGAGCTGGGGTGTGCCAATGGCGTACTGACCGCAGCCTTGGCCGAGCGCTGCGATCAACTGCTTGCCACCGACCTGAGCAAGGGGGCGGTGCTGGCCGCCCGGGCGATGACGCGGGGGCAGACCCACGTCAGCATCGAACAGGCCCGTCATCCGCAGGCATGGCCAGCGGGACGTTTCGATCTGATCGTGCTTGGCGAGATGGGCTATTACCTGGCACCTGAAGACATGCATCAGACGGCTGCGCAGGTTGTTACCTCGCTTGCACCGCAGGGCGTGGTGATTGCCTGCCACTGGCGCGTGCCGTTCGAGCAGGCGCGCTGCAGCGCTGCATTCGTTCACGGGCAACTGGATGCCTGCCTGCCCCGTGTTTTTTCCTATCGTGACGAGGACATGCTGCTGGAGGGGTGGTCCGCCGATACCACCTCGGTGGCCGCACGTGAGGGGCTGCGATGATCGCTGTGACCCTACCCGCGCACAACGAAGAACAGCTGATTGCCGTGTGTCTGCAATCACTGCAGGCGGCGGCCCTGCATCCCGCGCTGCGCGACGAACCGGTGGTGATCGTGGTTGCGCTCGATCGCTGCAGTGATGCCACCGAGTGGATCTGCCAACGCATGGGTGTGGAGGTGGTCAACGTGGACGCTGGCTGCGTCGGCATTGCCCGGGCGGCCGCCAGTGAACGTGCGTTGGCGCTCGGTGCCCGCTGGATCGGCTGCACCGATGCCGACAGCGTGGTGCCGCCGGACTGGCTGGCGCGGCAGCTGCAATGTGGTGCGCAAGCGTTCTGCGGCGTGGTAGCCGTCGGCGACTGGCTGGACTATCCGCAAGCGGTGCGCGAGCAGTTCCTGCAGGGCGAGCAGGCAGTAGATGGCCACCCGCATGTACACGGTGCCAACATGGGCTTCAGCGCTGCGGCGTATCGGCAGTCCGGTGGCTTCGCGCCACTGGCGACCGGAGAGGACGTCGCCCTGATCCAGGCGATGCACGGCGCAGGCATGCGCGTCGCGCGGCTGGCCTGCCCCCGGGTGATGACCAGCGCCCGCCGTCATGCACGTGCGCCGCACGGTTTCAGTGACTTCCTGCGCCGCCTTGAGCACCGTGTCGGTCTGGCAGCCGACGACACCACCAGCAATGCGGCGGCGTTGCCGTTGCTGGCGCGCTGAAAGAAGTAACACGCATTTCGCGCTTCGACGACGCTCCGTGCACATCGGTCGCGCAGTACGTTGAGCTCGCTGAACACTCGCATTTCAGTGTCACGCCGACTTCATGGCCAATGCGGAAAAGTCGACTCACCCCGACAACAACGCAACGGGCCAATCCGGACCAACAGGAGTACATCGCAGTGAATACCGAATCGAAGACCGCGCACAACTTGAACGACCTGATCGAAATCGCCCGCGATGGCCAGGAGTTCTACACCGAGGCCGCAGGCAAGGTCGAAGATGCCGAGTTGGCGGCGCTCTTCACCCGTATCGCCGGTGTCAAGAATGACATCGTCCGCTCGCTGAGCGCCACCGTTGTCGCCGCCGGCGGCAAGCCGGCCGAGCATGGCACCTTCGTCGGTTCCATGCAGCAGTTCTACGGCAAGGTGCGCGCCACCTTGGGCGACAAGCAGTATGGCTACGTGGCCGAGCTGGAAGAATCCGAAGATCGCCTGCTGAAGGCCTTCAAGGACACCCTGACCGATGCCGACACCTCGCCGGCCGCGCGCCAGGAAGTCCAGCGTCTGCTGCCGCAGGTGCAGGAATGCCATGCCGTGATGCGCGACCGCAAGCACGCCATGAAGCACTGAGTTTCAGCTCCGCGACGCGGCGGCAATTCCCCACGGTCGCCACCGCGTCGCGTCCTGAAGCGGTACACAAAACAGCCCCGGCCCCCGCCGGGGCTGTTCGTTTGTGCGGGGCCAGCGCCAAGCGGAGTGCCATCCAGACGGCAGCGAACGGTCACCGGGGAATTGGTGCATACTCGGGACAAAGAGCCGCTTGGATTTGACATGGAACACATGCGTTGGCTGACGCTTCGTCTCAGCAACAATCAATCCATCGGCCCGAAGGTGCTGATGGACCTGTGGGCCAACGCGTGCGAGACCAACCAGTCCTCGGTGACCCGCGAAATGCTGCCCGGGAAATCAACGTCCTACGCGTTGCATGCACCGACGTCGCTGGCCTATCCCAAGCGCGCGGAACTGCGCATGCGCAAGCTGCTGGAAGAGGCCGGGTATACGTTCACCCTCGGCTCGCTGGCCGACCGCCCGGCGCCGCAGCCGGTGCGCTTCCGCTGACGCCGTTCAACGGCGCCGCATTCACTTTCGATCCAACGTGCCGCTACCGCGTGTTCACTCGACGCGGTCGGCCGCTACGCTGCGGACCATGATCCGGACCGGCATGCCCGCGGCATGCTGCAGCGATTCCAGCGGTGCCCACCCCAGCCGGCGGTACAGGCCGCCATCATCGGCTTCGGTCTGCAGGTAGATATCGCGCACGCCCAGCGCCCGACCGCGCGCCAACAGCTCAGCGATGATGTGTTCGGCCAGGCCCCGCCCGCGATGTGCCGGATGGACATAGACGCCCCCCAGCCAGTGCAGGCGCTCCGGCCGCTCGGTGCGCTCATGGAATTTGAGCTGCGCGGCCGCCACCGCGACCTCGCCCTCCAGTGCCACAAGCAGCAGGGGCAGCTCATCGTCCTGCAGGAAGACTTCCAGCCGTTGCTGCTCGTCCAGCAGGGTGAGTCCTGCAACCTGGCTGCCCCATTCCTGGAAGTACCACGCGGCGATGACCGGCAGCAGGTCGGGGCGATCACTGAGGGGGACGATGGTGCAGGCCACGGCGAACGCTCCATGTTGTTCGGGTCGGCTGCCATGGTACGCGGATGCGCAGCTTGCAGCGCGCTTCGCCCTGCGCGCAGACTATCGCCATGCACGCCAGCGCCTGCCATCTGCGGTGTTACGGAACGTCCAGCGATGTGGACCGGCATGACTTTGCGCAGTGGGTGCTGCCGCTGCGCGGCGATCTGGATTTCGAACTCGATGCGTCCGGCGGTCGGCTGGATGTCATGCAGGGGGCATTCGTCGCGCCCGGTGAGGGGCACGCGCAGAGGGGCGACGGCGACCATCTGATGCTGATCGTCGATTGCCCTGCCAGTCTGATCGATGACCACACCCTCGAGCATCTGCGACGCCAGCGTTGGCTGGCACTGCCGAAGGGATTGCGCCAGCGCCTGGCCGGTGCGCCCGTGCACGGCAGCGACGATCTGCTCGCGACCCTGCTTCAGCAGTACGCACCTGCCGGCAGCGCGGCACGGCTGCATGCGCTGTGCACCCGGCTGTCGGCCAGTCCGGGGGCGGACTGGAACGTGGCTCGCATGGCGGCACTGGTCGGCATCAGCGGCAGTCGCCTGCATGCGGCCTTCGTCCAGGAATTTGGGGTGCCGCCGCAGACGTGGTTGAGTGCGTGCCGGTTGCGCTGGGCCAAGCATCGCCTCCTTACCAGCACCGACAGCATCGCCACGATCGCCCTGGATGCCGGGTACTCCGAGCACAGTGCGCTGACCCGTGCCCTGCGCCGGGAAACCGGACTGACCCCGCAGGCGTTCCGCAGACAGTAGCCTCGGTCAAGACGCCACCGCGCGCTGCTCCTACACTGCGCGGCCAATGCACACGCACGAGCTGCAATGAAACGATCAATGGGAGTGGGCATCGCCAACGGCGTTGCCGCCGGTGCGCTGTGGGGCGTGGTGTTCCTGGCCCCGGCGATGCTGCACAGCTTCAATGCGGTGCAGCTCTCGGCGGGTCGCTATCTGGTTTACGGTCTGATGGCTGTCGTGCTGCTGGCACCGCGCTGGCGCCAGCTCAAGGACCGGCTCGGCTGGGCTGAGTGGCGTGGACTGCTGTGGCTCAGTCTGGCCGGCAACCTGGTGTACTTCCTGCTGTTGGCCAACGCGGTGCAGTGGGCCGGTGGTGCGGCCGCCTCGCTGATCGTCGGATTGATTCCCGTCGTCGTGACCCTGGCCGGCGTACGCGAGGAGGGTGCGGTGCCACTGCGACGCCTGGCCCCGGCGCTGCTGCTCTGCCTGCTGGGCGTGGCATTGGTGGGTTATGAAGCCCTGATGGCCGAACACGCGCAGGGCTCGGCCGGGCGCAGGTTGCTCGGTCTGCTGTGCGCGGTTGGGGCGCTGTTGTCCTGGGCGGTGTACTCCATCGGCAACAGCCGCTGGCTGGCGCGCCGCCCGGATCTGTCCGGCCATGACTGGTCGCTGCTGACGGGCATCACCACCGGCGCGCTCGCCCTGGTTCTGGTGCCGAGTGCGTTTCTGACCAGCGCGACGGTGCATCCGCCGGGCGAGTGGCTGAATTTCTGGCTGATCAGTGCGGGCGTGTCGGTGGTCGCCTCGGTGCTCGGCAACGCGTGCTGGAACCGGGCCAGCCGGAACCTGCCGCTGACCCTGACTGGGCAGATGATCGTGTTCGAAACCCTGTTCGCCTTGCTCTACGGCTTTGCCTGGCAGCAGCGCTGGCCGACGCTGATGGAGACGGTTGCCATCGTCTGCCTGGTGTCGGGCGTGCTGATGTGCGCGCACGCGCATCGGCCGCCCGCGGCGGTCGCCGAGCACGTGGGGTAGGGCAGGCGTTGTGCTGTCTGGATGGTGTCATTCGCAACTTTTTGGCCGACGATCAGTGCAGATGGCGTGTGGCGATCTTTTGCAGCGCAGCACTTGACAAGCAGGGCGGTGGCGTAGTTTTCTTGGCCCATGGTCACCCCCGCCGCCCACGTCAGCCTTATCCTTCCCGCCTCCGCGGGCGGCCAGGCCGTGTCGACCGGTACCACCATCATTACCACCGCCACCACTCGCCTGGTGCGGCCCGTCGTCTTCGCGTAATTTCCGAAAACCACGGCCCCGCACCCAGAGCAGGTGGCGGGGAAACTCTCAAGCCTGATATGACGCGGGGCCTCCCATCGAGGTCAGCATGTCTTCTGTCGCCGCTTCCGCTCCACCCTCCGCCCAGCCTGCCGCCTCTGTCGCTTCGCGTGCCGGTGTGACCACCGTGGTCCACAAGTTCGGTGGCACGTCGGTCGCCGACGCCGAGCGCTATCGCCATGTGGCGCAGTTGCTGCTGGCGCGCGACGAAGCGACGCAGGTCACCGTGGTGTCGGCGATGAAGGGCGTCACCGATGCACTGATCGGCGTGGCGACGTTGGCGGCGGAAGACGGGTCGGCCTGGCGCGAGCACTGGCATGCGCTGCGTGCCCGCCACCGTGGCGCCGCAGTGGCGTTGCTGGGCGAACACGCCGGGGCAACGGTGGAATGGCTGGACCAGCGCTTTGACCAGTTGGCCGAGGTGCTGGGTGCGCTGGCGGTGATCGGCGGCCTGCCCACCGAAGTGCTGGACCGCGTGCAGGGCATGGGCGAGGTGTACTCGGCCCAGTTGCTGGGCAAGTACCTGCAGACGCTGGGCGAAGACTGCGCGGTGCTGGACGCGCGCGAGGTGCTGGTGATCGAGCGCGGCGAACTGGGCGTGGACGTGGACTGGGTGCGCAGCGCCGAGCGTCTGGCCCAGTGGCGCCTGCAGCACCCGCAATCGCGCATCGTGGCCACCGGCTTTGTCGCCCGCGACCGCCAGGACCGCATCACCACGCTGGGCCGCAACGGCAGCGATTACTCCGGCGCGATCTTCGCCGCATTGTTCAATGCCGATGAGCTGCATATCTGGACCGATGTGGACGGCGTGCTCTCGGCCGATCCGCGCGTGGTGCCCGAGGCGGTGCAGCTCGAAGCGCTGAGCTACGACGAGGCGTGCGAGCTGGCCTACTTCGGCGCGAAGGTGGTGCACCCGCAGACGATGTCGCCGGCGATCGAGCGCGGCCTGCCGATCATCATCCGCAACACCTTCCACCCAGACCATCCCGGTACGCGCATCACCGCCGAACGCACCGCGTCCGGCCCGATCAAGGGCCTGACACTGAGTCCGGACCTGGCCGTGATCAATCTGGAAGGCACCGGCCTGATCGGCGTGCCCGGCACGGCCGAGCGTGTGTTCGCGGCGCTGCGCAATGCGCATGTGTCGGTGGTGATGATCTCGCAGGGCTCCTCCGAGCACTCGATCTGCTGCGTGGTGAAGCAGGCCGAGGCGGTGCGGGCGCGCGAATCTCTGCTGCAGGCGTTCGCGCATGAGTTGAGCCTGGGCCAGGTGCAGCGCGTGCAGTTGACCGACAACGTGAGCGTGCTGGCCGCGGTGGGCGATGGCATGGCCGGCCAGCCCGGCGTGGCCGCGCGCCTGTTCGAGTCGCTGGGCCGCGCGCAGGTGAACATCCTGGCGATCGCGCAGGGCTCGTCGGAGCGCAACATCTCCGTGGCGGTGGACAGCCGCCATGCGACCAAGGCCCTGCGCGCGGCGCATGCCGGGTTCTGGCTGTCGCCGCAGACGTTCTCGGTCGGTGTGATCGGCCCGGGCAATGTGGGTGCGGCGCTGCTGGACCAGCTGCAGGCGGCCCAGGTGCAGCTGCTCGGCCGCGCCAATGTGGACCTGCGTCTGCGCGCGGTCGCCTCGCGTACGCGCATGGTGCTGGATGAGCGCGGCCTGAAAGGTGACTGGCGCGCGGCGTTGTCTGGTCCGGCGCAGCCGAGCGATCTGGACGCGTTCACGGAGCATCTGCTGTCCGCGCATCTGCCGCACGCGCTGATCATCGACTGCAGTGGCAGCGCGGACGTGGCCGACCGCTATGCCGGCTGGCTGGCCGCCGGCATCCACGTGGTCACCCCGAACAAACAGGCCGGTGCCGGTCCGCTGGAGCGCTACCACGCGATCCGCGAGGCAGCGGCCGGCAGTGGCGCGCGTTTCCGTTACGAGGCGACGGTCGGTGCGGGCCTGCCGGTGATCACCACGCTGCGCGATCTGGTCGATACGGGCGATGAGGTGCTGGCCATCGACGGTATTTTCTCCGGCACGCTGGCGTGGCTGTTCAACAAATACGATGGCCAGGTGCCGTTCTCCGAGCTGGTCAGCCAGGCGCGTGGCATGGGCTATACCGAGCCGGACCCGCGCGATGATCTCTCCGGCGTGGATGTCGCGCGCAAGCTGGTGATCCTGGCGCGTGAGGCGGGCCGGGAGCTCAGCCTGGAGCAGGTGCGCGTGGAGAGCCTGGTGCCGGAAGCCCTGCGCCAGGCCAGCGTGGACGATTTCATGGCCGGTCTGCCGCAGATCGATGCGGTGTTCGCCGAGCGTTTGGCAGTCGCCAAGGCTGACGGCGCCGTCCTGCGTTACGTCGCGCGCCTGACCCCTGACGGCGCTGAAGTCGGTCTGGTCGCGTTGCCGGCCCGGCATGCCTTCGCCAACCTGCGCCTGACCGACAACGTCGTACAGTTCACCACCCGCCGCTACTGCGACAACCCGCTGGTGGTGCAGGGGCCGGGCGCGGGGCCGGAGGTGACGGCCGCCGGTGTGTTCGCCGATGTGCTGCGCGTGGCGGTCGGCGAGGGAGCGCGCCTGTGAGTGAGGGCAGCACGACGGAAGCACGCGCGTTCGCACCGGCTTCGGTCGGCAACGTGGGGGTCGGGTTCGACATCCTTGGCCATGCCATCGAGGGCGTTGGCGATACCGTGACGGTGCGGCGCATCCAGGCGCCTACCGTACGCATCCAGGCGATCCGCGGCACCACGGTGGACCTGCCATTGGTGGCCGAGGACAACACCGCCGGTGCGGCGTTGATTGCGCTGCGTGCCGCGCTGGATCTGCCGTTCGGCTTCGAGGTGGAGATCGACAAGGGCATCGCCCTGGGCTCGGGCATGGGCGGGTCGGCCGCCTCGTGCGTGGCCGCGCTGGTCGCGGCCAATGCGCTGCTACCGCAGCCCTTGTCGCGCGAGTCGCTGTATCCGTTCGCGTTGACCGGCGAGGCGGTGGCCAGTGGCGGCCGCCACGGCGACAACCTCGGGCCGATGCTGCTGGGTGGCTTGGTACTGAGTACGGCAGACCGCTTGGTGCCGGTGCCGGTGCCCGCCGCGTGGCACAGCTTGCTGGTGCATCCCGAGGCGGTGCTGGAAACCCGCCGCGCGCGCGCCGCGCTGCAGGGGCATTACGCGCTGGGCGAGTTCGTGGCGCAGAGCGCGAATCTGGCGCTGGTGCTCAGTGGCTGCTACACCGGCGATGCCGCGTTGGTCCGAGCCGGGCTGCGTGATGTACTGGTCGAGCCGCGCCGTGCCGGTCTTATCACCGGATTTGTCGCCGCGCGCGACGCGGCGCTGGCAGCCGGTGCGATGGGGGCCAGTATTTCCGGCGCGGGGCCGAGCGTGTTTGCCTGGTTCGAGCAGCGTGATGTCGCCCGTGCCGCGCAGGCTTCGGTCCAGCAGGCATTTCTCGATGCGGGCTTTGACAGCCAGGGCTGGGTGTCGCCCTTGAATGCGCCTGCCGCGCGCCTGCTGTGACGCGTCCACTCTTTCTACTCTGGGATGTCCGATGAAGTTCGTTTCCACCCGTCACGCTGCTCCCCCCACCTCGCTCAGCCAGGCACTTGCCGCGGGTCTTGCCCCGGATGGCGGCCTGTATGTTCCCGAACACCGCCCGCGCCTGCAGCACTGGTCGGCGCAGGGTTCTTTCGCGCAGACGGCTGCAGCCGTGCTGGCCCCGTATTTCCATGACGATGCCCTGGAGCAGGTGCTGCCTGAACTCTGCGAGCAGGCCTTCAACTTCGATGCGCCACTGCGCCCCCTGGCGACCGCCGATGACCATGTGCTGGAGCTGTTCCATGGGCCGACGGCTGCGTTCAAGGACTTCGGTGCGCGCTTCCTCGCGGCCTGTCTTGCCCGTCTGCAGGAAGGCCGGGAGCGTCCGCTGACGATCGTGGTCGCCACCTCGGGCGACACCGGGGCAGCCGTTGCCGCGGCCTTCCACCGGCAGCCGGGAATCCGGGTGGTGGTGCTGTACCCCGATGGCCGGGTTTCGCCACGCCAGGCGCATCAGCTGGGGTGCTTCGGCGACAACATCCACACCCTGCGCGTTGCTGGATCGTTCGACGATTGCCAAGCGATGGTGAAGCAGGCGCTGGGCGATCGCGAGCTGCAGGACGCGGTGCCGCTGAGCTCGGCCAACAGCATCAGCCTGGGCCGCTGGCTGCCCCAGATGAGCTACTACGCACACGCCGCGCTGGTCCATCAGGCGCAGACCGGGCACGTGCTCAACCTGGTGATTCCGACCGGCAACCTCGGCAATGCGATGGCAGCGATCCTGGCGCGGGCGATGGGCCTGCCGCTGGGGCATATCGCCCTGGCGACCAATGCCAACGATGTGCTGCCGCGCTACTTCGACGGTGAGGCCTACCAGCCACAGACCAGCGTGGCGACCATCGCCAACGCGATGGATGTGGGCGCACCGAGCAATTTCGAGCGGCTGCGCTGGCTCTACAACGACGATGACGTGGCACTGCGGGGCGCGTTCACTGCCGAAGCGGTGGATGACGCCGCCATCCGCGAACTGATCAAGCGGCGCAATGATCTGCATGGCGAGGTGTTCTGCCCGCATACGGCGACGGCGGTGGCGCGCCTGGAGCACCTGCGGGCCGCCGGCGCACAGGGTCACTGGGCGGTCGCGGCGACAGCGCATCCGGCCAAGTTCGAGTCGGTAGTGGAACCGTTGATCGGGACGCCGTTGGCGGTGCCGCCGGCCTTGGCCGCGCTGCTGGAGCGGCCGGCGCAGGCCGAAGCCTGTGCACCGGCGTATGGCGCGCTGCGTGAGGTGTTGTTGCGCCGGTGAAGCGGGGTCAGTACGACTCGTCGGCCGAGAGCTTCTGCAGGCCGGCCTCGTCCAGGATCTCGACGGTGTTCAGATGGGGCAGGGCGATCAGGCCCTGCTGGCGCAGCTTGGTGAAGGTGCGGCTGACGGTTTCCATGGTCAGGCCGAGATGATCGGCAATGTCGCCGCGCCCCATCGGCAGGGTCACGCGCCGCCCCGGCTCACCGAGCAGCGCTTCGCGCGCGGCCAGGCGCAGCAGGAAATCGGCGACCTTCTCGGCCGGCTGCAACCGGCCCAGCGCCATCGCGGCATCCTGCGCGGCGTCCAGTTCCTGGCAGGCACGCTGCAGCAGCTTGCGTTCCAGGTGCGGGAAGCGCGAGCGCAGGTCTTTCATCTGCGGCAGGGCCACGCGGCAGACGCGACTGTCGGCGATGGCCTCGATGTCGTAGCGGTGGTGATCGCTGCCGCTCAACCCCAGGAAGTCGCCAGGCAGCACGAACCCGCTGATCTGGCGACGGCCGTCTGCCAACGTGCGGACCAGGCGCAGTGCACCGGCGGTAATCGTATAGACATGTTGGCGCAGCTCACCGGCACGGGCCAGGGTGGACCCCAGCGGCAGTGGTTGGGACACGGTGACCCGTTCCAGCGCCTGCACTTCATCCGGCGACAGTGCCGAGCAGACCGCCAGGTGCCGTACCGAGCAATGCAGGCAGTCGCGCAGGGGCGAGCAACCGGCGGCGGCGGGGTCTTCAACAGCGGAAAGCGCGGTACCGGAGTGGGGCCGGGTCATGTCAGGTCAGCAAGCGGGGCCTGCCTATGATACGTCATGCCGCCATTGGCCCGGTCCCGATGCCCGGATGCGGCTCGTTGCGCCGGCTGCGGCTAGAATATGCCGCTCGCTCATCCCCCGTTTCCGCAGGAGTCCCGCAAGTGATCAAGCCCCGTACGCCGCCCGGCATCATGGAATTGCTGCCGCGTGAGCAGATCGCGTTCCAGCGCATGCTGGACGTCATCCGCCGCAACTACGAGCGGTTCGGGTTCCTGCCGGTGGAAACCCCGGTGTTCGAGCTGTCCGATGTGCTGCTGACCAAATCCGGTGGCGAGACCGAGCGCCAGGTGTATTTCGTGCAGTCCACCGGCGCGCTGGCCAATGCCGCCGAAGCCGAAGAAAAGGCGCTGCCCGAGCTGGCGCTGCGCTTCGACCTGACCGTGCCGCTGGCGCGCTACGTTGCCGAGCACGAACACGACCTGACCTTCCCGTTCCGCCGTTACCAGATGCAGCGCGTGTACCGCGGTGAGCGTGCCCAGCGTGGCCGCTTCCGTGAGTTCTACCAGTGCGACATCGATGTGATCGGCAAGGACGCGCTGAGCACCCGCTATGACGCCGAAGTGCTGGCGGTCATCCACGCGGTGTTCGCGGAGCTGCGCATCGGTGATTTCTCGGTGCAGCTCAACAACCGCAAACTGATGCGCGGGTTCTTCGAAAGCCTGGGCGTCGCCGATGGCGAGCGCCAGCTGGCCGTGCTGCGTGAAGTGGACAAGCTGGACAAGCGCGGCGCCGACTACGTCCGCGAGACGCTGGTGGGTGAGGGCTTTGCGATCCCGGCCGAGCAGGTCGAGCGCATCCTGGCCTTCGTGGCGGTACGTTCGAGCAGCCATGCCGACGCGCTGGCGCAGCTGGACGCGCTGCTGGTCGACGGCGGCGCCAGCGAAACGCTCAAGCAGGGCGTGGCCGAACTGCGCGAAGTGCTGCAGCTGGTCAAGGCGCTGGGCGTGCCGGAAACCGCGTACTGCCTGAACTTCTCGATCGCGCGCGGCCTGGATTACTACACCGGCACCGTCTACGAGACCACGCTGACCGACCACCCGCAGATCGGCTCGATCTGCTCCGGCGGCCGTTACGAAGACCTGGCCAGCCACTACAGCAAGTCCAAGCTGCCGGGCGTGGGCATCTCCATCGGCCTGACCCGCCTGTTCTGGCAGCTGCGCGAAGCGGGCCTGATCGCCGGGATCGAAGACAGCAGCGTGCATGCGCTGGTGGCCCTGATGGACGACAACGGCCTGCCCGAGTCGCTGGACATCGCCCGCCGCCTGCGCGTGGGGGGCATCAACGCCGAAGTGCAGATGGAGCCGAAGAAGATCGGCAAGCAGTTCCAGTACGCGGCCAAGGCGGGTATCCGCTTTGTCGTGCTGGCCGGTGAAGATGAGCTGGCGCGGGGCGTGGTGGCGGTCAAGGATCTGCTGCGCGAGCAGCAGTTCGAGGTCGCCCGCGACGAGTTGGCCAGCGCGCTGCAGGTCGAGCTGGAGCAGGCCAAGGCCATGGCATGAAGCGGGTCGGGGCAGGGGCGCTGATGGTGCTCCTGCTCGCCGCCTGCCAGAGCGATCCGGTGCGACACAGCAAGCGGATCGGCCCCGGGCATTACCAGCTCTCGGTCGATCGCTGCCATGTGATCGATCGGGAACAGCTTGAGCACGACCTGCGCGAGCTGGCCGGGAACCAGTGTCCCGGCGGTGCCGGCCCCCTGGAGGCCGTGGAGTCGTTCCCCAGTCGCCAGGGCAGCCTACTCGGCGAATGCCTGCGCAGTGGCGCCCTGCGTGCCGAGGTTCGCTGCCGGTAGGTGCCGATCGCTGGTCGGCACGCCTCCTTGTGGATACCCATCACAACGCCCGCCAACGCGGGCGTTGTTCGTTTCCAGACCCTGAACCGACCCATTCCGCCTTCGGCGCCGGTTTGACCGTGCGCCGTCATTTGCGCTAATGTAATAGCACGCTATTACATTGATACGATGAAATTACGTCCCGTCCCCCGCGAAAAAGACGCCCAGGCCGATCTGGCCTCGCTGGCGCGTGCCTTTGCTGCGCTATCCGATCCGGATGCGGTCACCGCGTTCCTGCGCGATCTGTGCACGCCTGCCGAGCTGGAAGCGCTGTCGGACCGTTGGAAGGTTGTGCCGCTGCTGCAGCAGGGCGTGCCGTATCGCGAGATCCATGAGCTGACCGGGGTCAGCGTGACCACCACCGGGCGCGTGGCGCGCTCGCTGGACCACGGCCACGGCGGTTACGCCGCCGCCATCGCCGCCACGCCGACCTCCCCCGAATCCGAATAGAGACCTCCCCCATGAGTGCAACCCAGACCGCCCCGGCACGAGACCGGCTGCGTATCGCCATCCAGAAGAACGGGCGGCTGGCCGAGCCCGCCCGCAGCCTGCTCACCGCCTGCGGGCTGAGCTGGCGGCAGAGCCGCGACAAGCTGTTCTGCTACGGCGAATCGCTGCCGGTGGACCTGCTGCTGGTCCGCGACGACGATATCCCTGGCCTGATCGCCGATGGCGTGTGCGATTTCGGCATCGTCGGCCGGAACGAGCTGGACGAGCAGGGCGCCGCCCGCCGCCGGATCGGCCTGCCGGATGCCTACCAGGCGCTGCGCGGGCTCAACTTCGGCCAGTGCCGCTTGATGCTGGCGGTGCCGGAGGAGTGGGAATGGACGGGCGTGGAGCAGCTGGCTGGCAAGCGCATCGCCACCAGCTACCCCGCGATCCTGGCCGACTGGCTGGCCGAGCGCGGCGTGGATGCCCAGGTGGTCGAACTGTCCGGCTCGGTCGAAATCGCCCCGCGCCTGGGCACCGCCGATCTGATCTGCGATCTGGTTTCCAGCGGCGCCACCCTGGCCGCCAACCAGCTCAAGCCGGTCGAAACCCTGCTGGAAAGCGAGGCGGTGCTGGCCGGCCCGGTCCGTACACCCGATGACGCCCGCGCCGGTCTGATGGCCATGCTGCTGCGTCGTCTTGATGGCGTGGTGAAGGTGCAGGACAGCAAGCTGCTGATGTTCCGCGCCGCGCTGGACCGGGTTTCCGAATTGACCCGCCTGCTGCCCGATGCCGATCCGCTGGTGCAGTTGCCCGATGACGGCGGTCACCTGCGTTTGCAGACCATGTGCCACGGTGCGTTGACCTGGCAGCGGTTGGAGGATCTGGAGCGCGCGGGTGCGCAGGGCTTGATGGTATTGAGTGTGGAGCGGTCGCTGGCATGAATCGTTTGACGTGGTCCCAATTGGATGCCGGCGCCCAGGCGCAGGCACTGCAACGTCCGGTCCAGGCCGTGGCCTCGCGCACCCGTGAGTCCGTTGCTGCATTGATCGCAGCGGTGCGCGAAGGCGGTGATGCCGCACTGCGCGAGATCACCCTGCGTTTCGACGGGGTGGCGCCGGACACCTTTGAAGTGAGCGAGGCCGAGTTCGCCGCCGCCGAGCAGGCCGTCTCGGCCGAGCTGCGCCAGGCGATGATCGATGCGGCCGCGCGCATCCGTACCTTCCACCAGGCCGGCATGAGCCAGGGCTATGCGGTCGAGACCGCGCCCGGCGTGCGTTGCGAGCGCGTGGTGCGCCCGATCGGTCGGGTGGGTCTGTATGTGCCGGCTGGCAGCGCGCCGTTGCCGTCCACCGCGTTGATGCTGGGCGTGCCCGCACAGCTGGCCGGCTGTCGTGAAGTCGTGTTGTGCACGCCGCCGCGCAAGGACGGCAGTGCCGATCCTGCGGTGCTGGTGGCCGCGCGCCTGACCGGCGTGCACCGCGTGTTCAAGCTGGGCGGCGCGCAGGCGATCGCTGCGATGGCGTATGGCACCGACAGCGTTCCCGCCTGCGACAAGCTGTACGGCCCGGGCAATAGTTACGTGACCGAAGCCAAGCAGCAGGTCGCCCAGGACGGCGCTGCGGCGATCGACATGCCGGCCGGGCCTTCCGAAGTGCTGGTGATTGCCGATGCCGGCGCCAATCCCGCGTTCGTGGCCGCCGATCTGCTCTCGCAGGCCGAGCACGGTCCGGACTCGCAGGTGCTGCTGCTGACCGACAATGCGGGAATGGTGGATCAGGTTGAAGCGGCCGTGGAGGCGCAGTTGGCGCAGCTGTCGCGTGCGCAGATCGCCGCGCAGGCGCTGGCATCCTCGCGGCTGATCCTGGTTGATTCGCTGGACGACGCTTTCGCGATCAGCAACCGGTATGCCCCGGAGCACTTGATCCTGGCGCTGCGCGAGCCGCGCGCCTGGTTGGACAAGGTGGAAGCGGCCGGTTCGGTGTTCCTCGGCGATTACACCCCCGAAGCGCTCGGCGATTACTGCAGTGGCACCAACCATGTACTGCCCACCGCCGGTGCCGCGCGCGCCTACAGCGGCGTCAGTGTGGCCAGCTTCCAGAACCTGATCAGCGTGCAGTCGGCCACGGCCGCCGGCATCGCGGGGATCGGCGAGTGTGCCCGTGTGCTGGCCCGCGCTGAAGGCCTGGATGCCCACGAGAACGCGGTGACCCTGCGCATGGAGGCGGCCGCATGAGCAGTGGCTCCCTCCTGTCCCTGGTACGCGCCGACCTGCAGGCGTTTGCCGGCTATTCCTCAGCGCGCAGCAGTGCGCTGACCGGTGATGTCTGGCTCAACGCGAATGAATCGGCGTGGGCCAATCCGGCCGACGTCGCTGGCGGCGCGCGACGCTATCCCGACCCGCAGCCGGCAGCACTGCGCGATCGGCTGGCCGAGCTGTACGGCTGCTCCGCCGAACAACTGCTGATCGGCCGTGGCAGTGACGAGGCCATCGATCTGCTGGTGCGCGCGCTGTGCGAGCCGGGCCGCGATGCGGTGGTGACCACGCCGCCGGTGTTCGGCATGTATGCCGTCTGCGCCCGCCTGCAGAACGCACCGCTGATCGAGGTGCCGCTGGTCGATCAGGGTGATGCGCTGGTCGCCGATATCGATGCGGTGATCGCCGCTGCGCTGGGCGGTAACGCCAAGCTGGTGTTCCTGTGCTCGCCGTCCAATCCCGCCGGCAGCGTGATCCCGTTGGCCGAGATCGAGCGGGTGGCCAGCGCGTTGCAGGGCAGGGCGCTGGTGGTGGTGGATGAGGCCTACGGTGAATATGCCGAGCAGCCGTCCGCGACCACGTTGTTGAGCCGTTACGAGAACATCGCCGTGCTGCGTACGCTGTCCAAGGCGCATGCGCTGGCCGCCGCCCGCATTGGCAGCCTGATCGCCGATCCTGCCCTGATCCAGCTGCTGCGCCGCTGCCAGGCGCCGTATCCGGTGCCCGCGCCCTGTGCCGAGTTGGCGTTGGCCGGTCTCGGCGCCGAGAGTCTGGCCGTGACCACCCAGCGTATCGCGCAGATCAAGGCCGAACGTACCCGGCTGCAGTCCGGCCTGGCCGCGCTGCCCGGTGTGGTGCGTGTCTATCCCTCGCAGGGAAACTACCTGCTGGCCCGCTTTGCCGACGCACAAGGTGCGTTCGACGCGCTGCTCGCCGCCGGCGTGGTGGTGCGTGACCAGCGTGCCGCGCCACAGCTGGGTGATGCACTGCGCATCACCCTCGGCAGCCCGGACCAGAACGACCGCGTACTCGCCGCCCTGATGGCCCGGAGGGCTGCCGCATGACCCCGATTCTGTTTGTCGACCGCGACGGCACCCTCATCGAAGAGCCCGCCGATTTCCAGATCGACGCCTACGAAAAACTACGCTTCGTGCGCGATGTGATTCCGGCCATGCTCAAGCTGCGCGACGCGGGTTATCAGTTCGTGATCGTCAGCAACCAGGATGGCCTGGGCAGCGAAGGCTATCCGCAGGCCAGCTTCGATGGCCCCAATGACCTGATGCTGCAGATCTTCGCCAGCCAGGGCATCACCTTCCGTGACGTGCTGATCGACGGCACCTGGCCGCAGGACAACGCGCCGACCCGCAAACCGGGTATCGGCCTGATGCTGCCCTACCTGCAGGACCGCAGCATCGACTGGTCACGCTCGGCGATGGTGGGTGACCGCCTGACCGATATCCAGTTCGCCAAGAACATGAAGATCCGTGGCTTCCAGCTGCGCACCGAGCAGTTCGGCGGCGACTGGGACTGGACGTCAATCGCGCATGAGCTGGCCGATGCGCCGCGCCGGGCCACGGTGCAGCGCAATACCAAGGAAACGAAGATCCGGGTCGAGGTCGATCTGGATCGCACCGCCGAGCCGCAGACCCACACCGGGCTGCCGTTCTTCGATCACATGCTGGAGCAGATCGGCAAGCACGGCGGTTTCGCACTGAGCGTGCAGGCCGAGGGCGACCTGCACATCGACGAGCACCACACCATTGAAGACACCGGCCTGGCGCTGGGCCAGGCCCTGCGCGAGGCGCTGGGCGACAAGCGTGGGATCGGCCGCTACGGCTTCACCCTGCCGATGGACGAAACGCTGGCCAGTGCCGCGCTGGATTTCAGCGGCCGCCCGTATTTCGTGTTCGAAGGTGAGTTCAAGCGCGAGCGCGTGGGCGACATGCCGACCGAGCTGGTGCCGCACTTCTTCCGCTCGCTGTGCGATGCGGCCGGGTTGAACCTGCACCTGAGCGTGCGCGGCGACAACGACCACCACAAGGTCGAGGCCTGCTTCAAGGCGCTGGCGCGCGCGCTGCGCCAGGCCTTGCCGCGGCAGGGCACCGCGTTGCCAAGCACCAAGGGGGCACTGTGACCGAGGTTGCGCTGATCGATGCGGGTGGCGCCAACCTCGGCTCGGTCCGCTATGCGCTGGAGCGTCTGGGCGTGCAGGTGCGGCTGGTGCGCGATGCGCAGGGCCTGGAGGGCGTGTCGCGGGTGATCCTGCCCGGCGTTGGTGCGGCTCCGCACGGCATGGCGCGTCTGCATGCGCAGGGCCTGGTCCAGCCACTGCGCGAGCTGCAGGTGCCGCTGCTCGGGATCTGCCTGGGCATGCAGCTGCTGTTCGACGGTTCTGAAGAAGGCCATGTCGAATGTCTGGGCCTGTTGCCCGGGGTCGTGCGTCACCTGCGTCCTGCCACTGGCATCCGGGTGCCGCACATGGGCTGGAACCGGCTGCTGCCCCTGCGCGAGTCGCCGCTGCTGGCCGGCGTGCCGGCGCGGGCCAGTGCGTACTTCGTCCACAGCTACGCAGCCCCTCTGGGCGAAGACACGGTCGCGGCCTGCGATCACGGCGGGCTGTTCGCGGCCGTCGTGCAGCGCGGCCGGCACAGTGGCGCCCAGTTCCACCCGGAACGCTCGGCCGATACCGGTGCGCGCATCCTGCGTAATTTCATCGAGAACGAACCGACATGAGTTTCATCGTCTATCCCGCCCTGGATATCCGCGAAGGCCGCGTGGTGCGGCTGCTGCAGGGCGACTACGCGCAGCAGACCACCTACGGCGATGATCCGCTGCCGCGCGCGCAGGCGTTTGCTGCGGCGGGCGCGGGCTGGATGCATCTGGTGGATCTGGATGCCGCCCGTGCCGGTGGTTACACGCTGGCACCGCTGCTGTCCTCGATCGCCTCGCAGACCGGCCTGAAGGTGCAGACCGGTGGCGGTGTGCGCTCGCGCGATGACGTCGCGCGCATCCTCGACGCCGGTGCCACCCGCGTGGTGGTCGGCTCGGTGTCGGTGCGCGAACCGGAGACGGTGATCGGCTGGCTGCGCGAGTTCGGCCCGGATCGGCTGACCATCGCGCTGGACGCGCGGCAGGCCGAGGATGGCCGCTGGCTGTTGCCGGTGCATGGCTGGACCGAGACCGCCGAGGACACCCTGGACGTGTTGGCCCAGCGCTACGCCGACGCCGGCATGCAGCACCTTTTGTGCACGGATATCGCGCGCGACGGCATGCTGTCCGGGCCGAACATCGGTCTCTACCAGCATCTTTCCGCACTGCTCCCGGGCGTGGCGGTGCAGGCCTCCGGTGGCGTGCGCGATGCCGACGATGTCGCCCAGGCCAAGGCCGTTGGCTGTGGCGGGGCGATCCTCGGCAAGGCATTGCTGGAAGGGCGCATGACCCTGGAAGGAGCGCTGGCATGCTGAGCCGCCGCCTGATTCCGTGCCTGGATGTGCGCGATGGTCGCGTGGTCAAGGGCGTGCGCTTCCGCGATCACGTGGACATGGGCGACATCGCCGAGCTGGCGATGCGCTACCGCGACCAGGGCGCGGACGAACTCGTGTTCTACGACATCGGCGCCAGCCCGGAAGGGCGCGCGGTGGACGTGGCCTGGATCGAGCGCATCGCGCGCCTGATCGACATTCCGTTCTGCGTGGCCGGTGGCATCAGCGATGTCGAGACCGCGCGGCGGGTGCTGCATGCCGGTGCCGACAAAATCTCGATCAACTCGCCGGCGTTGGGTCGGCCCGAACTGATCGAAGAACTGGCCGATGCCTTCGGCGTCCAGTGCGTGGTGGTCGGTATCGATTCGGTGCGCGAGGCGGACGGCGAATGGCGCGTGCGCCGCTTCAGCGGCGATCCGGACAAGACCCAGGCAGTGGCAGTACGCACGCTGGATTGGGTGGTGGAGGCGCAGCGCCGGGGTGCCGGCGAGATCGTGCTCAACTGCATGGACAGCGATGGCGTGCGCCGCGGCTACGACGTGGCCCAGCTGCGCCAGGCGCGTGCGCTGTGCCAGGTGCCGCTGATCGCCTCCGGTGGTGCGGGCGAGATGCAGCACTTTGCCGATGTGTTCGACCAGGCCGACGTTGACGGTGCGCTGGCCGCCAGCGTGTTCCACAGTGGCGCCATTGCCATTCCCGCGCTCAAGCAGTTCCTGCGCGAGCAGCAGATCGAGGTTCGAGATGTCTATTGAGGTGAGTTCCATTGACGTGCAGCCCTCGCGCGAGGCGCTGGCGCAGCTGGACTGGGGCAAGGGCGATGGTCTGTTGCCGGTGGTGGTCCAGGACGCGGACACGCTGCGCGTGCTGATGCTCGGCTATGCCAACGCGGCGTCGCTGGAACAGACGCTGGCCACGGGCCACATGACCTTCTTCAGCCGCAGCAAGCAGCGGTTGTGGACCAAGGGCGAGTCCTCCGGCAACGTGCTGGCGGTGACCGCCGTGCGGGTCGATTGCGACAACGACACCTTGCTGGTGAGTGCGCGCCCGGCCGGGCCGACCTGCCACACCGGCAGCGAGAGCTGCTTCCCGCAGGCACCGGGCAACTTCCTGGGCCGGCTGGATACGGTGGTGCGCGAGCGCGAACAGCAGCGCCCGGCCGGCAGCTACACCACGTCGCTGTTCGACGGCGACATCCGCCGGATCGCGCAGAAAGTGGGCGAGGAGGGCGTGGAGACGGCGCTGGCAGGGGTGGTGCAGGACGATGACGCGCTGCTGGGCGAGTCGGCCGATCTGTTGTTCCATCTGACCGTGCTGCTGCGTGCGCGTGGGCTGTCGCTGGACGACGCGGTCGCGGTGTTGGCGGCGCGCCACGCCGGGTAAGCACGGGCTGCACATCGTTTAACGTCGGTGAAACGCGGTGCAGGCGATGATGTGCGGCTCTACACTTCCCCACCCCCCGACCGGACCACCCCCGATGACCCGTACTGCCGCCTGGCTGGCTTGCCTGCTGTTGATGACTTCGCCTGCCTGGGCTGCTGAAACGACCGTCACCGGCAAGGTGTATCAGGAGCGCGACGGCAAGCCCGGGCGCGGCCCGACCGATCCCGGCCTGGCCGGTGTGCAGGTCTCCAACGGGGAGGTTATCGTGCGCACCGCCGCCGATGGCAGCTACAGCCTGCCGGTGCGCGAGGGCCAGACCGTCTTCGTGATCAAGCCGGACGAGTACCACTTCCCGGCCGCCGCCAATGGGCTGCCTTCGTACTGGCGCCATTACGCACCGCAGGGTTCGCCCAACCTCAAGTACGACGGCATCCGCGCTACCGGCGGTGCGACCCGCAACTGGGATTTCGCACTGGAACCGGCCAAGGGTACCGATGCGGCACGAAATGGCTTTGAGATGCTGGTGTTCACGGACACCCAGACCGCCAGCCGCCAGGACATCGGCTACTACCAGCGCGCCATCGTCGAGCCGATCATCGGCAAGCATCCGGCGCGGCTGGGCACGACCCTGGGCGACATCGTCAACGACGACCTGAGCCTCTACCCGGACATCAACAAGGTCACCGCGCAGCTGCAGGTGCCATGGTTCCATGTGCCGGGCAACCACGATCTGGACATGGACGCCGGCAACGACGCGCACTCGCTGGACAGCTGGCGCGCCGTGTACGGCCCGGATACCTATGCGGTGGAAGAGGGCGGCGCGAGCTTCGTGTTCCTCGATGACGTGGTCTACGATCCCAAGGCCAAGCCGAGCTATGTGGGCGGTCTGCGCGCGGACCAGTTCACCTTCCTGGCCAACTACCTGAAGGGCCTGCAACGTGATCGCTTGATCGTGCTCGGCATGCACATCCCGCTTTTCGATGCTGCACCGGGCCGTGAGACGTTCCGTCATGCGGATCGCGCGCGCCTGTTCGCGCTGCTCAAGGAGTTCCCGAACGTGCTGGTGCTCAGCGGCCACAGCCACACCCAGCAGCACTACTATCACGGCGCGGCCGAAGGCTGGCAGGGCAGCAAGCCGCTGCACGAGTACAACGTGGGCGCGGCCTGCGGGGCATTCTGGTCGGGGGTGAAGGACAGCAACGGCATCCCTGATGCGACCATGAGCGATGGCACCCCGAACGGCTATGCGGTGCTGTCGGTCAAGCCCGGCGGCGACTACGGCCTGCGCTATTACGTGGCGCGTGCGCCGGATGATTACCAGATCGCCCTGCATGCGCCGAAGGTGCTGCGCCAGGGCGCGTATCCGGCGTGGGGCGTATACGCCAACGTGTTCATGGGTCAGGCCGATTCGTTGGTCGAGTACCGCGTGGACGATGGCGCCTGGCAGCCGATGAAGCGTGTCGAGCAGCCCGATCCGCGGCTGCTGCAGGAGAACGTCGCCGACGATACCGCCGAGCGCCTGCGTGGTTTCGACCGCTCGCCGGAAGCTACGCCGTCGCCGCACCTGTGGCGCGGCGCGCTGCCGACCAACCTGCCGGTGGGCGAGCACAGAGTGGAGGTGCGTGCGGTGCAGGGGGATGGCCCGACCGCCACGGCCAGCACCAGCTACCGCCTCCAGACCGCCAAGCCCTGATCTGCCTGCGCGCCCTTCAGTACGCCACTGTATGGCGGGCGCGGCTTTGCAATCCCCCGGTGATGCCTGAGAATCGCCGGGATTCAATTGATTCAATCAAGGCAAGCGAGTGAGCGCAGCGGTACCGGTTCCGGCCCAACCTGAGATGTCGCCCAGTGCGGCCCACCGGGATACTGAGAAAGAAACGCTGATCGTGGCCGATGTGGGCGGTACCTTCGCCCGCGTCGCGCTTGCCACTGTGCAGGTGGGCAGCGCGCCGGTGCTGGGCGGCCTGCGTCGCTATGCCTGCGCCGACCATGCCAGCCTGGCCGCGATCCTGGCCGATTTCGTGAGCACGCTGCCTGCGCCGCCGGCCGCGGCGGTGGTCGCGATCGCCGGCCTGCTCGATGGCGATCATCTGGTGAACACCAACCTGCCGTGGCCGGTGTCGGTGGCGCGGACTCGTCAGGAGTCCGGGTTGGCCTCGCTGGCGCTGATCAACGATTTCGAAGCGGTCGCCTATGCGATTCCGCATGTGGCGCCTGACACGCTGGTGGCCCTCAACGGGGATGCCGATGCTGCCCCGCGCTGGCCGGCGCTGGTGCTCGGCCCGGGCACCGGCCTGGGGGCGGCCCTTCGCTTTGAAGGTGGCGAGCGGCCGGTGCTGGCCAGCGAGGCCGGCCATGCGGCGTTGACCGCCTGCAACCCGTTGGAGCTGGAGGTGTTGTCACGCCTGCTGCAGCGTTGGGAGCACGTGGACAACGAGCGCGTGCTGTCCGGCGGCGGCCTGATGAACCTCTATCCCTGCCTGTGCGACATCCGTGGCGTCACGCCGCGCTGGACCAGCACCGAGGCCCTGATTGCGGCCGCGCATGAGGGCGGCGATCCGGTGGCGGTGGAGACGCTGGACGTGTTCTGTGCCTGGCTCGGCAGTCTGGCTGGCGATCTGGCCACGACCTTCGGCGCGCGCTCGGTCTATCTGGCCGGCGGCATCTCCACGCGGGTGGACCGCTTCCTGCGCGACGGCCGCTTCCGCGAGCGCTTCCTGGCCAAGGGCGTGATGCGCGACGTGCTGCGTCAGGTGCCGATCTGGCGCGTGGACCATGGTGAGCTCGGCGTGCTTGGGGCGGCGGTCTGGCATGTGGAGCATCGCCGGTCCGCTGCGTAGTTCCTTCGTTGTCGATTCTCTGGAGGTGCACCGATGAATGACCGCAGACGATTCCTTCAGGCGAGCGCGTTGGCCGCCGGTGCGCTGGCATTGCCAACGCTGCACGCGCGGCGCGCATCCGGCGCACGGGTGGTGTCCACCTGGGATTTCGGCGTGGGTGCCAACCAGGTCGCGTGGAAGACCTTGTCGGCCGGCGGCTCCGCGCTTGACGCGGTCGAGGCCGGTGCGCGCTGGGCCGAGAGTGACCTGTGCAATCCCACGGTCGGGCGCTGCGGGAATCCGGATCGTGATGGCGTGCTGAGCCTGGATGCCAGCATCATGGACGGCGATGGCCGCTGTGGGTCGGTCGCCGCACTGAGCGATATCGCGCATCCGGTCTCGGTGGCACGGCGGGTGATGGAAAAGACGCCCCACGTGATGCTGGTCGGGGAGGGCGCGCAGCAGTTCGCGGTGCAGCAGGGCTTCGAGCGCAGGAAGCTGCTTACCCCGGAAGCTGAAAACGCCTGGCGCGAGTGGCTCAAGACCGCGCAGTACACGCCCGAGATCAATGCCGAACGGCGCAGTCGCCCCGGCGACAGCAGCAACCACGACACGCTGGGCATGCTCGCCATCGATGCCCAGGGGCGTCTGGCCGGTGCCTGCACTACCAGTGGCATGGCCTGGAAGATGCACGGTCGCGTCGGCGACAGCCCGATCATCGGGGCCGGCCTGTACGTGGACAACGAGGTCGGGGCAGCCACCGCCTCGGGGGTCGGCGAGGAAATGATCCGTAATGCGGCCTCGTTCCTGGTGGTCGAGCTGATGCGCCAGGGCTGTTCACCTGCCGACGCCTGCCGCGAGGCGATCGCCCGGGTGGTGCGCAAACGTCCGGAGGCGAGCAAGACCCTGCAGGTGTGTTTCCTCGCGTTGAACAAGCACGGTGAGGTCGGCGCCTATGCGTTGCATCGCGGCTTCGTCTACGCGGTCTGCGACGTCGACCGTCAGGACGATCTGCGCGATTCCGCCTCGGTGTATACGAGCGAGCAGACATGAGCGGGCCGCGCCGGGTACTGGAGATTGCCTCCAATTCGGTGGCCTCTGCCTTGGCCGCCCAGAAAGGCGGCGCGGACCGGATCGAACTGTTCGACAACCTGGCCGAGGGCGGCACCACGCCATCCCAAGGCAGCATTGCGGTCGCCCGTGATCGCCTGCAGATTCCGCTTTTCGTGCTGATCCGGCCGCGTCCGGGCGATTTCCTGTACACCGCGCTGGAGACTGAGATCATGCTGCGCGACATCGCGTACTGCCGTGCGCTCGGCTGCGACGGCGTGGTCATCGGTGCTCTGGAGGCCGACGGCGCTATCGACATGGCGCTGTGCCGCGAACTGGTGTCCGCAGCCGGCCCGCTCGGCATTACCTTCCACCGCGCCTTCGATGCCGCGCGTGATCTGCCGGCAGCGCTGGAGCAGATCGTGACGCTGGGTTGCCAGCGCATCCTGAGTTCGGGCGGGCAGGCCAGCGCGCTGGCCGGTGCCGATGTCCTGGCCGCACTGGTGGCCCAGGCAGGCGATCGGATTTCGCTGATGGCCGGTGCGGGAATCACCGCGGCGAACGTCGTGGAGATCGCCGAACGCAGTGGGTGCATCGAACTGCACGCCTCGGCAAAGGCCACGCGGCGCTCGGCAATGCACCACCACAATCCAGCACTGACCGGGTTGTCACCGGACTGGACCGCTACCGACTTGGCGCAGGTCAGCGAACTCCGCGCGGTGCTGGGATAACGGGGACGGGGGTAGTTAATCCGTGACGCACTAGCGCAATTAACTACCTCCGTCCCGGTTAAGAAAAAACGGCAGCTGCCTGTATAAGCGCAGCTGCCGTGGAGGACCATTGCCCCGCCCGGAGGCGGGAACCGGTGAGGCTTAGAACTTCCAGTTCACGCCGAAGTACAGCTGGCGCCCGGCATAGATGTTGGACAGCAGGCGCGCCTGGCTGTCATTGCCGATGTAGCTCTGCAGTTCGGACTTGGTGGCATTGAGCACCGAGGCGGTCACCGTCCAGTCCGGGGTGATGTTGTAGGCCACGTTGAGGTCGAGCTGGTCGTACGGTTTGGTGTAGGTGGTCAGGCCGTTGTTCAGGCCACCGACCACTTCGCCACGGCGGTTGTACGAGGCGCGGGCCAGGAGCTTGTCGTTCTCGTAGAAGATCGTGACGTTGGCCTGGTTCTTGGCACTGCCCACCAGCGGCGAAGCACCGATTTCTTCGCCGTCCAGCACGATCGAGGCGAGGTTGGTGTCGTTGTAGGTGTAGTTGGCCTGGACGCCAAAGCCCATGTCGAAGGTGTACTGACCGTACACCTCCACGCCCTGCGAAACGCCATCGCGGCCGTTGGCTTCCGTGGCGTACTTCTGCACGGTGACCGTCTGCCCGCCGACCGTCATCTGCTGGTCGCGCACCACCGGCACCGTGAAGTTGTCCACGTTCTTGCGGAACAGGGCCACGCCCGCGGCGGAGCCCGGCTGGAAGTACCACTCCAGGCCCAGGTCGAACTGGACGGCTTCAAACGGTTCCAGGTTCTTGTTGCTGCCCGAGCCGTACCAGCCGGGGGTGTCGGTACCGCCAGCGACGCGGCGGTCGTTGCTGTACTCCTCGCTGATGTAGCTCAGGCCACCCGGGTAGGCGATGCTGGTGTAGCCCGGACGTGCGATGACCTTCGATGCGGCACCGCGCAGCACCAGGCTGTCGGTGATATCCCAGGCGATGTTGAAGCTCGGCAGGAAGTCGGTATAGGTCTTGTCCAGCGAGCTGAGGGTATACACCTTGTCGCGGACCTGGTTGTCCGGCAGGCGCACGAAGCCGCCCTGGCAGCGCAGGGTCGGATCGGCGGCCGGATCGTCGCAGCTCATCGGCGAGCCGTTGGCGTTGTCCACGAAGTAGTCGTTGAAACGCTCGACCGAATCGCTGGACTGGGCGAACTGCTGCGTGCGCACCACACGCACGCCGACATTGCCGCGGACGCGTTCGGTACGGAAGTTGGCCTGGAAGTAACCGGAATAGATCTTCTCGTTGACGTCGTAGACGAAGTCTTCTTCGGTCCGGTTGTGCGAGCCGCCGTAGGTCTGATTTAGGTAATTGATGTAGGCCGGGTAGTTCACGCCCGGGAATACGTTGGCGTTGAAGCCGCCGGCGATGTTGCTGATCGGGCTGGACAGGAAGAAGCCCGGCTGGGCATCACCGGCGGTGGAATCGCAGCCGGCCTGATAACGGTTGTTGTCATAGTCCGCCGGATCCAGGCCCTGGCAGACCCAGTAGGTGTTGCCGGTGTTGCGGTGGACCTTGCCGTCACGGTACTTGGTGCCGAACTGGATCGAGTCCAGCCAGCCGGCTTCGAACAGCTTGGTGAAGTCGGCCTGGAAGTAGTTCTGTTCGACCTCCGTCTGCATCCACGACGAGTCGGTCGAGCCGGTGTCGACCTCGGCAATGCCGGCCATCAACTGGTCCTGCAGGTCCGGGGAGAACTGCACCGACGGCGTGCCGGTCAGGTCCCATGCGGTGTACTGGTTACCCGACAGATAGTCCGCACCGACCTTGCGGCGCGGCTTGGCCGACATCCGGAAGTTCATCGACGGGCCACCTTCGGACCACGTACGGCCACCGGTGAACGAGGCCTTCCACAGCGGGCTGATGTCCCATTCGACGACCAGATCGGCGGTCTGGGAAAGCGCTTTCTCCTTGCTGTAGCCACCGGTCAGCTGCGGGGTGGGCAGGGTGCAGTCGTCCGGACCCCAGCCGCCCGGCGCGAGGCCGGCCGCTGCGGCCTGTTCTTCGCTGCAGATGTAGGCCTTGCCCGGCAGCTTCTCGAACTGCGCGCCGGTCACGATGGTGCCGCTGGGATCGAAATCCAGCCCGTTGAGCAGCCGGCCGCCGGCCCAGTTACCGTCGCCGTTGAAGCGGGCCATGCTCCACTCGGGCACCTTGAGCATGTTCTGGGTGTAATCACCCTGCAGCTCGAAGCGGAAGTAGTTGGCGGTCAGGGTCAGGTTGTCGAGCGGCTTGAACTGGAAGGTCAGCTGGCCGCCCTTGCGCTCGCGCTTTTCTTCCTTCACCGCGAAGTTGACCGAGGTCGGCATGAAGAAATCGCTGTAGTTGCCGCCCGTCTGGTTGTTGAAACCGGACTGCCCCCACCAGTAATGGATGCCATCCTGCGCCAGTACATTGCCGTTGGCATCGCGCGCGTCACCGGCGCCATACCACTGGTAATCCTCGGTGCTGGCTTCCATGGTGCGGCTGGTGCGCTTCTGCTGCGTCACGCCCACCAGGACGCCGAAACGTTCGTCCTTGCTGTGCCAGGAGTAGAGCGCCGAGGCCTGTGGATCGATGTCGTGGCTGGTGTCCGATGAGGTGCCTTCCAGGTTCACGTAACCCGAGTTGGCTTCCATGTCGAGCGGACGACGGGTATGCAGGATCACCGTGCCGCCGATGCCGCCTTCATCGATGCGCGCTTCGGGAGATTTGAACAGCTCCGCACTGGAGAGCATGTTCGACGGCAGCAGTGTGTAATTGAACGAACGCGACGCCTCGTTGTTGGTTTCCGAGGTGGCGACGTAGTTGCCGTTCAACTGGGTGAGGGTGAGGTCGGGCGCGAGACCGCGCACGCTGACGCTCTTGCCTTCGCCGCCGCTGCGCGTGATCACCACGCCGGGCACGCGCTGCAGCGCATCGGCGACGTTCTTGTCGGGGAACTTGCCCACGTCCTCGGCGGTGATCACTTCGACCACCGCGTTGGCATCGCGCTTCTGCTGCAGGCTCTTTTCAATGGCGTAGCGGTAGCCGGTGACGGTCACGCTGTCCAGCGTGGTTGCATCGGGGGTGCCGGTCGCCGGGCTGGCCTGCTGCGCGAAGGCGCTGGCCGGCACAACAGCGGTGGCCAAGGCACTGGCAATGGCCGCGGACAACCTGACGCGGCGGTGCATGCGTGACATCTTCATTCCACTCTCTCCCTCTCCTGGATTGACACGGTGGCGATACGAATTCTTTGAATCGATCTAATGTTGAAGGCGAATCATCTCGGGCGTCGAGTTGCCTGGCGCGTCCCGCATGCATCGCGTGGGGCAGTCCCCCGGCTCCCCACTTCCGGCAATCGTGACCGTTTTAAGTTGGATCGATCTAAACGATTGGCGGCGAATTTTTAACACGCCCCGCGCCGGGAAGCATGCTGCTCCGCAATATGGAACGGGGCCGAACGTCCTCAGGGCCTGGGCGCCAGCGCGGCGTGGCGCGGCATCGCCTCGGAACCAGGCGTCGCCGCAGCTGCAGCGACCGCCGACGCGGGAGCGCAGCTGGGGGAGGGAGACTGCGCAGCACGGCACCAGAGGCGGGGGCAGGCGGCAGCGCGAGCCATGTTGCAGCGCAGAATGCATCCCGCGAAATCTCCGTGCTTTACTTAAATCGATCTAAATTCACCGGGGTGTGGATTGGGTCGCCCAGTACCAGGAGCCGCCGGCCCCCGTCGCCGTTGGTTCTCGCTGCCGCCACGTCCGACAAGGAGCCCGTGTCCGTGACCCGTTTTTCGCACCATGTTGCTGTTGTTGCTACTGCCGGCGCCCGTCCGGTCCGCCGCCGCCCGCTCGCGGGTCTGGCCTGCCTGCTGGCGCTGAGCTGTGCACCGCTGTTGCTGCAGGCCGCGCCCGCCGCGCTGGAGCGCGAGGTCAACACCTTCATCGGCAGCAAGGATGATGGCAATACGTTCCCGGGCGCCTCGGCCCCGTTTGGTCTGATCCAGGTCAGCCCGATCGGTGAGCACTACGCCGGCTGGCGCTATGACGACCCCAAGATCCGCGGTTTCGGGCACTCGTTCCTGTCCGGTGCCGGTTGCTGGGAGCAGGGCGGCCAGGTCTCGGTCCTGCCGGTGACCGGCAGCATCGGCCCGGGCGGTGACTTCAATACCGACGACGCCAAGAGCTTCGACCACAAGCGCTACGCTTCCAGCTACACCCACGACGGCGAAGTGGGCCAGGCGGGTTATTACAAGGTGCGCCTGACCAACTACGGCGGCATCGATGCCGAGGCCACCGCGCGGACCCGCGCGGCCGCCGAGCGCTACACCTTTGCTGCCGATGCCGGCACTGGCCACGTGCTGGTCAACCTTGGGCAGGCCAACGAGCGCCATTCGGTGATCGGCAGTGTGGTCGACGTGGTCGGCGACCGTGCCGTGGAAGGCAAGCTGGTCACCAAGAGCTTCTGCGGTGGGCATCAGTACACCACCTGGTTCCGCATCGAGTTCGACCGTCCGTTCAAGGCGTTCGGCACCTGGGGCGAGGGCGGTGGGCTGCCCGGCGCACGGCACGGCATGGAAGGCGAGCTCAAGCCAAGCGGCGCCTGGCTCAGCTTCGATCTGGCCAAGGGCCGTGCGGTGACCGCGGTCAGCGCGATTTCGCACGTGGATGCCGAAGGCGCGCGCGCCAATCTGCGCAGCGATGGCATGCAGGGCGATCGCCTGCTCGGCTTCGATCAGATGCGCCAGATGGCGCAGCAGCAGTGGCGCAAGGAACTGGCGGCCGTGCGCGTGCAGGGCGGCAGCAATGACGACCGCACCGTGCTGTACACCGCGCTGTACCACGCGCTGCTGCAGCCGCTGACCGGCAGCGACGCCGATGGCCGCTACCGTGGCTACGACGACCAGATCCATCGCGCCGATGGTTGGACCTACTACGAGTACTTCTCGCTGTGGGATACCTACCGTGCGCAGAACCAGTGGCTGGCACTGACCAAGCCCGAGGTCGCGCGCGACATCGGCCGGACCCTGCTGGCCATCGAGGCGCAGGGCGGCTGGCTGCCGCGCTGGGGCTATGCCAACTTCGAAACGAACATCATGACGGGTGATCCGGTCACGCCGTTCCTGGTGGACCTGTGGCGTTTCGGCGCACTCGCCGGCCGTGAGGGTGAGGCCTACACCGCGCTGCGCAAGAACGCCTTCGAAGTGCCGCCGATGAACTCGCGTCACGCCGGCCGTTCGGGCAATCCGAACTACCTGGCCAACGGCTATGTGCAGTACGACCGTGCGTTCCCCTCCAAGGGCATGGACGTGGACCCGCACCACGGGGGCTCGGCAACGCTGGAGTACGCACTGGCCGACTGCGCGCTGGCGCAGATGGCCGATGGCCTGGGCCATGCCGCCGATGCCGGTGTGCTGCGCGAGCGCGGCCGCAACTGGCACAAGGTGTGGGATCCGTCGGTGCGTGACGAGGAGGGCGACTTCAACGGCTTCCCGCGGCCGCGCATGGAGGATGGCGCGTGGTACCTGCCGGCCGATGGCAAGTACAGCCCGCGCTCGCACCACGGCTTCCATGAAGGCACCGCGTGGCAGTACCAGTGGCTGGCGCAGCAGGACGTGCCGGGCCTGGTCCAAGCCATGCACGGCCGCGAACAGGCCGCGCGCCGACTGGATACCTTCTTCGCTTACGACGCCCTGGTGACATCGCCGCTGACCGCCGCCCGCAAGGAATGGGTGGTCGGGCCGTACAGCTACTACAACCAGTTCCGCTACAACCCAAACAACGAGCCGGACTTGCACGCGCCTTGGATGTACACGCTGATCGGCCAGCCGTGGAAGACCGCCACCGTGGTGCGCGCCGCGCAGCAGCTGTTCACCAATGCGCCCAACGGCGTGACCGGCAACGATGACCTGGGCACGATGTCGGCGTGGTACCTGTTCAGTGCGCTCGGCCTGTACCCGGCCGTGCCGGGCAGCGGTGAGTTCCTGCTGCATACCCCGCGCTTCGCCCGCGCCGAGATCGACCTGGGCCAGGGCAAGACCCTGACCCTGAAGGCGCCGGGCGCCGATGGCCGTCAGCTGCAGTACGTCCAGAACGTCCAGGTCGATGGCCGCGCGCATGCGCCGGTGTGGCTGGACTGGGCGCAGCTGCAGCGTGGTGGCACCATCGCCTTCGCCCTGGGCCGCACCGCACCGGAGAGTGGCTGGGGCACTCAGGCGGACGCGCTGCCGGTCTCGTTCTGCGCCACCCCGGGCGCGGTGCTGGAATGAGCAGCAGGTCAGCGCGATCGTTTAGGCTTGCACCTTGCTTGAGGAACCCGACGACCCGATGAACGACAAGGCCACCCCCAGCGGCAAAGGCACGCGCGCGGTCACCGTGACCGACATCGCCGAAGCGATCGGCGTGTCGCGCGCGACCGTGTCGCTGGTGCTGCGTGGCAGCCCGTTGGTCAACGTCGATACCCGCGCCAAGGTGGAGGCCGAACTGCGGCGCCAGCGCTACGTGTACAACCGCGGCGCGGCCAACCTCCGTCGGCGCACGTCCTCGAGCGTGGCGCTGGTGATCAATGATCTGTCCAATCCGTTCTTCGCCGAGTTCGCCTCCGGGGTGGATGAGGCGCTGGGCGGCAAGGGCTTCGTGACCCTGCTTGGCAGCACCGGTGAATCGCCGGCGCGGCAGCAGGCTGTGCTGACCACGTTGATGGAACACATGCCGGCCGGGCTGATCCTGTCGCCGGCCGAAGGCAGCGATGCCGGGCAGCTGCGCCAGGTGCTCGGTCATGCCAACGTCCTGCTGTTCAACCGGGAACTGCCGGGTGCCGAGTGGGACTTCCTGACCCTGGACAACCAGCAGGGCGCCTACCTGGCTACACGCCATCTGATCGCGCAGGGCCACCAGCGCATCGCCTTCTATGGTGGCCACGCCGCCTCCAGTTCCTGCCACCAGCGCCGTACCGGCTATGCGCAGGCCCTGGTGGAGGCGGGCATGCCGGTGCAGCCGGAGTGGCTGATCGAATCCTCGCCCAGCCGCCTGGACGCGGCGGCGCGCACCAGCGAGCTGTTCGCGCTGGATGCCGTGCCCACCGCAGCGGTCTGCTACAACGACAGCGTCGCGCTCGGGCTGATGCTCGGCCTGGCCTCGCGCGGCGTGCAGCCGGGCCGCGATTTCGCCGTCACCGGTTTCGATGACATCTCCGAGGCCTCGGTCGCGATGCCGCCGCTGACCACGCTGACCGTCAACCCGCGCGAGCGCGGGCAACAGGCCGCCGAGCTGCTGCTGCAGCGATTGGATCACCCGGAAGCGTCGCCGCAGCGTACTGTGGCACCGGTTCAACTTCGTATCCGCGAAAGCAGCGGCACGCCTGTCGCCTGAGATCGCCCCTTTTCACCTGCTCGCGCAATGAGGCGCGTACCTGAATGCCCATTTCCCCAACGCCCCGTCTCCCGACCTCATCCTCCGCTGCGCCCGTGGTGAACACGCGTGTCGCGCTGGCCGTGGCGACCACGATCTTCTTCATGTGGGGCTTCCTCACCTGCCTCAACGACATCCTGATCCCGCATCTGAAGGCGGTGTTCGACCTGACCTACGCCCGCGCGATGCTGGTGCAGTTCACCTTCTTCGGTGCGTACTTCCTGATGTCGGTGCCGGCCAGTCGGCTGGTCGCACGGCTGGGCTACAAGAACGGCATCGTGGCCGGTCTTGCCATTGCCGCGGTGGGCGCGCTCGGCTTCTGGCCGGCGGCCGAGCTGCGCGTGTATGAGGCCTTCCTCGGCGCGCTGTTCGTACTGGCCACCGGCATCACGGTGCTGCAGGTGGCGGCCAATCCTTACGTCGCGCTGCTGGGCCCGGAGCAGACGGCCTCCAGCCGCCTGACGCTGGCGCAGGCCTTGAACTCGCTGGGCACGGCGATCGCGCCGATCTTCGGCGGGCTGCTCATCCTGGGCAACACCGTCAAGACTGCGGACGAGATCAATGTGCTGCCGATGGCCGAACAGCTGGCCTACCGCACCCAGGAAGCCCAGTCGGTGCAGGGCCCGTATGTCGGCCTGGCGATCGCGCTGGTCCTGCTTGCCGTGTTCGTCTATCTGTTCCGCCTGCCGGCACTGAATGAGACGACCGAGCAGAACAGCGGCGACAAGCACACCCTGATGGAGGCGCTGCGTCACCGCCATGTCCGCTTCGGCGTGCTCGGCATCTTCTTCTACGTGGGCGCGGAAGTGGCGGTGGGCAGCGTGCTGGTGAACTACCTGTCGCTGCCGAACATCGGCGGCTTCAGCGAGCAGCAGGCCACGCATTACGTTTCTGCGTACTGGACGATGGCGATGATCGGCCGCTTTGCCGGTTCGGCGATCATGACCCGCTTCTCGCCGCGCCTGCTGCTGACTCTGTTCGCCAGCATGAACGTGGCGCTGTTGGCCCTGACCATGCTCAGCCAAGGGCAGGTGGCGCTCTACTCGGTGGTGGCGATCGGCCTGTTCAACTCGATCATGTTCCCGACGATCTTCGCGCTGAGCATCGAACGCCTCGGCACGCTGACCACCAAGGCGTCGAGCCTGCTGATCATGGCGATCGTCGGCGGGGCGCTGATCCCGGTCCTGCAGGGCAAGCTGGCTGACCATATCGGTCTGCAGCCGTCCTTCATCCTGCCGCTGCTGTGCTACGGCTACATCATCTTCTACGGCCTGTGGGGCTCGCGCCCGGCCGCTGGAATCCGCCAGGGAAATTGAGGCCAAGATGTCCAAGATTGTCTGTTTCGGCGAGATTTTGATCGATCTACTTGCCCAACCTCCGGCGTCTGCCGATACGCCGCGTGCGTTTCTGCAATATGCCGGCGGCGCGCCGGCCAACGTGGCCGTGGCGGCCGCACGGCTGGGCGCGGACACGCATTTCGCCGGCATGCTCGGTCAGGACATGTTCGGCGATTTCCTCGCCGAGAGCCTGGCCAATGCCGGCGTGGCGACCGACTGCATCGTGCGCACGGATGAAGCCAAGACGGCGCTGGCGTTCGTCGCACTCGATGCCAGCGGCGAGCGCAGCTTCAGCTTCTACCGCCCACCCGCAGCGGACCTGCTGTTCCGCAGCACGCATTTCCATCCGAACTGCTTCGAGGGCACGCGCAGTTTCCACGTGTGCTCCAACAGTCTGACCGAGGCGGAGATTGCCGAGGCTACGCTGGAGGGCATGCGGCGCGCACGCCAGGCCGGTGCGATGGTCAGCATCGACCTCAACCTGCGCCCCGCGCTGTGGCCGACCGGTGTCGACCCGCTGCCGCGCCTGTGGGAGGCGCTGTCGCTGGCCGATCTGGTCAAGCTGTCGCGCGAGGAACTGGAGTACCTGGCGGCCTCGGTGCCAGACGGCGGTGCGGCGGTGATCGAGCGCCTGCTCGGCGCGCAGGCCCAGGCGGTGGTGATCACCGACGGCGCCGCACCGATCCGCTGGCACACCCGCCACGGCAACGGCGTACTCACCGGCTTCCAGGTGACGACGGTGGATTCCACCGCGGCCGGCGATGCCTTCGTGGGTGGCCTGCTGTTCGGCATCGGCGAACGCGGCGGTGACGGCACGGCGTTCGCGGCGTTCTGCGCCGAACAGACCGGTCTGCTCGAGGCGATCCACTTTGGCGCGGCCGTGGGTGCACTGGCGGTGACCCGCAAGGGTGCGTTCGCCGCGATGCCCAGCCTTGGGGAAGTCCAGCAACTGCTGCAGCAACAACAGGAAACCGCCGCATGAGCACCACCATCGCATCCCAGCCCGATTTCCGTTCGCCGGCGTTCCTGCGCGCCCATATCGCGCGGACGATGGCGTTCTATCAGCCACATGAAATCGACCCCAAGGGCGGTTTCTTCCATTACTACCGTGACGATGGCAGCGTGTACGACGCCAGCCACCGTCATCTGGTCAGCAGTACGCGTTTCGTGTTCAACCACGCGATGGCCTACCGCGAGTTCGGTAAGCCCGAGGATCTGGTGGCGGTCGAGCATGGCGTACGCTACCTGCGCGAGATACATCGCAATCCGGCCACTGGCGGCTACGCCTGGACGCTGCGCGATGGCGTGGTCGAAGATGCGACCAACCACTGCTACGGCGTCGCGTTCGTGCTGTTGGCCTACAGCTGCGCGCTGAAAGCCGGCATTGCCGAGGCGCGTTCGTGGATGGACGAAACGTGGCAACTGCTGGAAACGCGTTTCTGGGAACCGGCGTTCGGCCTGTACAAGGACGAAGCCGATGCCGACTGGACCTTCAGCGATTACCGCGGTCAGAACGCCAACATGCACATGTGCGAGGCGATGCTGGCCGCGTTCGAAGCCAGTGGCGAGCAGCGCTATCTTGATCGTGCGCTGCTGCTGGCCGACCACATGACCCGCCGTCAGGCCGCGCAGGGCGATGGTCTGGTGTGGGAGCACTACGACACGGATTGGCAGATCGACTGGGACTACAACCGCGACAACCCCAAGCACCTCTTCCGCCCCTGGGGCTTCCAGCCAGGGCATCAGACCGAGTGGGCCAAGCTGCTGCTGATCCTGGACCGTCATGTGCAGGCCGACTGGCTGGTGCCGACCGCGCGGCATCTGTTCGATGTGGCGGTGGCGCGCAGCTGGGATGCCGAGCGTGGCGGGCTGTATTACGGCTTCGCGCCGGATGGCAGCGTCTGCGATGACGACAAGTACTTCTGGGTGCAGGCCGAATCGCTGGCTACCGCCGCGTTGCTGGCCAAGCGCACCGGCGATCCCGTGTACTGGGACTGGTACGACCGCCTGTGGGCGTATTCGTGGGCGCACATGGTCGATCACCAGTACGGTGCGTGGTTCCGCATCCTGGACGCGGACAACCGCAAGTACAGCGATGAAAAGAGCCCGGCCGGCAAGACCGATTACCACACCATGGGCGCCTGCTACGAAGTGCTCAACGTAGTGCGCTGAATCCGGTAGCGCCGACCGTCGGCCGGCTCCCAAAACCCCGGTAGAGCCGACCGTTGGTCGGCTGCTCCCACAGCCAAGCAGGTCCCCATGCGCGCGCACAGCCGTCTCCATGTCGTTGCACCGGCCTGCTGGCTGTTGCTGGTCCTGCTGGCAGCATGGGCACTGCCCGTGGCAGCCGCCCCGCTGGCGGCGGAGTGGTCATTCCGCCTGCTGCCCGGCGATGTCCAGCTTGGTGACCACCCGCAGCTGGCCAAGTGGCGTGCCGCACAGGTGCCCGGCGCGGTGCATACCGATCTGCTGGCGCAGGGGCTGATTCCCGATCCCTACGTGGGCGCGCCGGAAGCGGGTCTGCAATGGATCGGCCTGGCCGACTGGGAATACCGCGCACAGTTTGATGTGGATGCGGCTACGCTGGCGCACGCGCATGCCGAGCTGGCCTTCGAAGGGCTGGATACGTTCGCCACCGTCACGCTCAACGGCCAGCCCCTCCTGCAGGCCAACAACAGCCATCGCACCTGGCGTGCGCGGGTGGACGGCCAGTTGCGGCCCCACGGCAATGAACTCCGGATCGTGCTGCGCTCGCCGATCCGCACCCTGCTGCCGGACGTGCAGGCGATGCCGCACAAGATCGCCGGCAACTACCCCTCGCCCTATGGCGATGAGCCCAAAGACGCGATGGTCGGCAATTTCGTGCGCAAGCCGGGCTATCACTTCGGCTGGGACTGGGGTCCACGTTACGTGACCGCCGGCATCTGGCGGCCGGTGACGCTGGAGAGCTGGGACGCACAACGCTTGACCGCGCTGGCGGTGCAGACCCGCAGCCTGGATGCAGCCAAGGCGGACCTTGAGATCGCGGTGGAGGTGGAAAGCGCGGCGGTGGGCTCGGCTGCGGTGCGGATCGAGGTGCTGGACCCCGACGGTGGGCGCGTGGCGCGCATCGACCGCAAGACGCTGCTCAAGGCCGGTGACAACCGCATTGCTGTGCCGGTGGCGCTGCAGACGCCGCGTCGTTGGTGGCCGGCCGGGCAGGGCGAGCAGGCGCGCTATACCGTGCGTGCCACCCTGGCGCCTGAGACGGCGGAGGCGACGCACATCGAGCAGCGCACCGGCCTGCGCACCGTCGAGCTGCGCCGCGAAGTGGACCGCAACGGCGGGCAGGGCTTCGCGTTCGTGATCAACGGTGTGCCGATCTTTGCCAAGGGCGCCAATGTGATTCCGTTCGACCTGTTCCCCGCGCGTGTGGACGCGGCGCGGATCCGGCGCGAGCTGACCGCGGCGCGCGATGCCAACATGAACATGCTGCGCAACTGGGGCGGTGGCTATTACGAAGACGATGTGTTCTTCGATATCGCCGACGAACTCGGGCTGCTGGTCTGGCAGGACTTCATGTTCGGTGGCGGCATGCAGCCGGGCTACGATCCGGCGTTCCGCGCGAACGTGGTCGAAGAGGCGCGGGACAATGTGCGCCGCCTGCGCCATCACCCCAGCGTGGTGCTGTGGTGTGGCAACAACGAGGAAGAGACCGCATGGAAGGACTGGGGCCACGGTCGCGACCTGACCGCTGCCGATCCTGCCTTCGCCGCCAAGGTCTGGCAGGGCTATGTGGACCTGTTCGGCAATGATCTGCGCCAGGTGGTGGCCGAGGAAGGGCTGGGCGTGCCGTACTGGTCGAGCTCGCCGAGCAATGATCTGGACGAGAAGGCCAACGATTCCACCCGTGGTGACAAGCACTACTGGCAGGTGTGGGGCAACCCGGCGCTGCCGGTGACCGCCTACCTGCGCGAAACGCCGCGTTTCATGTCCGAGTACGGGCTGCAGGCCTGGCCTGTGCTGCGCACGCTGGACGGCATCATTCCCGCCGCCGAGCAGCAGGTCGACAGCCCGACGGTGCGCGCACACCAGAAATTCATGGCGGGCGAGGGCAACCAGCGCCTGCTCAAGTACATCGAGGAGGAGTACGGCACGCCTCGCGACTTCCCGGCATTCGTGTACCTGAGCCAGGTGATGCAGGCCGACGGCATCCAGCTGGCAGCCCTGCATCACCGTGCCTCACGGCCGTACACGATGGGCTCGCTGTACTGGCAGCTCAACGATGTGTGGCCGGGGGCGTCGTGGTCGAGCATCGACTACGCCGGGCGCTGGAAGGCGCTGCATTTCCACGCCCGGCGCTTCTTCGCCGACCACGCGGTGGCGGCGCTGCGCGACGACGCCACTACCCGGCTGAGTCTGCTCAATGACCGCCAGCAGGGTCTGCAGGCGACATGGCGGCTGCGGGTGATCGATCTGGATGGCACGCTGCGCAGCGAGCAGCGGCATACCGTGGCCCTGCCGCCGTTGTCCGCGCTGGAGGTGGGGCGCTTTGCCGATGCCGACCTGTTGAAGGGGGCCGATCCGACCCGCACCGTGGCGGTGGTCGAGCTGTTCGATGGGGGGAAACGGCTGTCGCAGCAGGTGGTGTACTTCGTGCCGGCCAAGGCCTTGGCGCTGTCACGGCCGGCCATCGACAGCGCATTGCGCGCCGACGGCGACGGCTATGTATTGACGCTGCGCTCGGCCACGCTGGTGCGTGCGCTGTGGATCGCGTTCGACGGGCTGGATGCCACGCTCGACGACAACGCGCTGGACCTGGTGCCGGGCGCGACGGTGACGATCCGGCTGCGCGCGGATGCCGATCTGGCGACGCTGCAGAAGGCACTGAGGCTCACCTCGTTGGTCGATACAACCGCCGCCCTGTAGCGGCGGGAGCTGGTCAGCGCGTACGGTGCGTGAGCTATCCTCCAACGTATCGTTGAACAGGCCACGCACGTGTTTGCAGCAGACCAACGCATCATCCAGACCAGGTGGCAGGAAGAAGCGTATCCCCGTCGGGATTCACTTGCTTTCGCGAATGGATTTTACTGCCTGTTCGAAACGTCCGAGCATCACCCGGGGGTGATGGAGAAGACATGGATTCCAGCGTCGGATGCGTGGCAGGTGGGCGCCCATGGTTGTGAGGGGCTGGCAATACTGAGTGCCATCACGCTGTCGACAGACACGCTCATCACCTGTGGCGAGTGCTGCGCCGCAGGTGAAGATGGCTTTATCGCAGCGAGCGAGGCCGCGACCAATAGGCTGATCTGGCTGCTGGTGCTGAGCCGAACGGACCCGTTCGTCGCGCTGGCGCTGGAGGACGATCTCATCCGCGCCACCTCGTCGAGCGGCACAACGGTCCTCATCCCGTTGCACCGCCCGGACCAGCTATCCATCGCTTGGGGATGAAGAGGCTGGGTGCCGCAATCGCGCGGAAGGCATCCACGCATGAATCATGCTACGTGCCCGGCGGCAGCCGCTCTGCGCATGGCGATGCGTTCATTGGATTGGCGCCCCATGGAGCCGCGTGGATGTACCCGGTTACAGCGTGATCTGCTGGAAATTCTCGACGCGGTCGTGGCCGTGCGTGGCTTCACCACTGCGCGGCAACGGGTAATCCTCAAGCCGATCCAGCAGACGTGTCTGCAGGCCGGCCTCGCGCGCAGCATCCAGCTCTTCCACCACGTCGGACAGGAACACGATCTGGCTGGCCGGCACGCCGATGGCCTCGACGATGTGGCGGTAGCTGTCCGCCTCGCGCTTGCCGCCGACTTCGGTGTCGAACCAGCCCGAGACCAGCCCCGTCAGATCACCGGCCTCGCTGAAGCCGAAGAACAGCTTCTGCGACGGGACCGAACCGGAGGAATACACGTACAGCGGCTTGCCCTCGGCATGCCAGCCCTTCAGCACGGCGGCCACTTCCGGATAGAAGTGCGCCTTGTAATCGCCGTTGCGGTAGCCGGCGTCCCAGATCATGCCCTGCAGCGCCTTGAGCGCGGTGTGCTTGCGGTCCTGGTCGATCCAGCCCTGCAGTGTCTCCACGACCAGGCTGTCCTGGCAGGCCCCACCGATCTCGACCGCCACCGCGTCCAGCCAGCGACGCACCTGCGGCTCCTGGCCATGCGCGGCGACGAATGCCGGCAGCGCCTTGCGCGCATACGGGAACAGCACGTTCTTGACGAACGAAATGCTGCTGGTGGTGCCCTCGATATCGGTGAGGATGACGGTCGGATGCGGCATGGATCAGTCGGCCTGGTGCTGTGCGGGGTGGTAACGCGGGAAGGTCTGGGCGATGTCGCTGCCGGTGAAATGGCCGACCCAGCCATCCGGCTCGGTGAAGAAGCGGATCGCCACGAAGCTCGGTTCCTCGCCCATGTCGAACCAATGGGTGATGCCATCGGGCACGGCGATCAGATCGTTCTTGACGCACTCAATCTCGTAGACCTTGCCGTCCACGTGCAGGGTGAACAGCCCCGAGCCGGCGACAAAGAAACGGACTTCATCTTCCTTGTGGAAGTGCTCATCCAGGAACTTCTTGCGCAGTTCGGCCCGATTGGGATTGTCCGGCGCGATCGACGCGACGTCCACGCTCTTGAAGCCGTGCGTAGCGACCAGGCGGTCGATATCGACCTTGTAGGCGGCAAAGACCTCGTCCTGGCTGGCGCCCGGCGCAACCTCGTGGGCCGCCTGCCAGCGCTCGAACGTGACGCCGATCTTCTTCAGTTCGGCAGTGATGGCCTCGCCATCCCGGCTGTCGAACAGCGGGACATCCGGGGCGGTGTCATCAAAGATACGGAGTCGGCTCATGGCGGCGGCATCGAGGCGAAGAGGGGAAGGAAAGGGTACCAGTGCGGCGCCGGAGTGGGGGCGACGCACTGATGCCGATGCGCGGAATACAGATTCTCTTCAGGAATCTGAGCGTGATCAGCCGCGCAGCTTGCGCAGTTCCAGCTCACAGTGGAGCAGGAACTCGAAGGCTTCCATGTGGCGGCGCGCCTCGGCCATGGTGCGGCCCCATGCGTACAGGCCGTGGCCGTCGATCAGATAGCCCCACAGCGGCTGGGTGTCGAGCAGGGCATCGACCTGTGCCGAGAGCACGTCCATGTCCTGGGTGTTGGCGAACACCGGCACATCGATCGCCATCTCGTGGGTGCTGTTGCCGTGGAAGGCCTTCAGCAGCTCGTAGCCTTCCAGCCGGATGTGGCCCTGCGGTGCATACAGCCGCGAGGCGATGGTCTGCACCGGCGAATGGGTGTGCAGCACGCAGCCGATCTCCGGGAACCGGCGGTACAGCTGGGTGTGCAGCAGCGTCTCGGCGGAGGGGCGCAGCGGGCGGCCGACGGCCTGGCCGTCGAAATCCACCACCATGATGTCGTCCTCCACCAGCCGGCCCTTGTCCTTGCCGGACACGGTGATCGCCGCGTGGCGGTCATCCAGCCGATGGGAGAAGTTGCTGCTGGTGGCCGGGGTCCATCCGGCGTGGGCCAGCTCGCGGACGTTGTCGATCAGCAGCTGGGCCAGTTCGCTCAGGCGCGCGGTGTCGTACGGGAAGGTGGGGGTGTTCATGCCGGTCATTTTAGCTAGGTCAACGGCTAAAAGCAGGTTCTATGCTTGGCCGGACGGGGTGGGGTTTGCGGGGGGCGCCGCAAGTACGTCCTTGTAGGCTTATGTCTCCAGGGATGGATTCACGGCGTCCCCCGCGAACCCTCACCACCCCGCCAAACCTAGGTCAGCAGCAGAGCCGAGTCTTCTGCTCTTGATCTGAGACGCAGACCTTACTTCCCGCGCAAGCGGCTGTGGCGGTAGCCATAACAGAAGTAGATCGCGAAACCGCCCAGCGTCCAGAAGCCCATCAGCATCCAGTTGTGGGCCGTCATCGCCGTCAGCAGCGCGATGCAGCTGAGCACGCCCAGGCTGCAGATCAGCCATGCCATCGGCATCCGGAACGGACGCGGCAGGTCCGGTTGGGTGCGGCGCAGGATCAGTACGCCCGCGCAGACCGCCGCGAACGCGATCAGCGTGCCCATCGAGGTCAGCTCACCGAGAACGTCGAGCGGGAACACCGCCGCCAGCAGCGCGATGCCGATGCCGGTGATCACGGTGTTGATGTGGGGGGTGCGGTACTTCGGGTGGATTTTGGTGAACAGCGGCGGCAGCAGGCCGTCGCGGCCCATGATCATGAAGATGCGCGGCTGCGCGATCACCATCACCAGCACCACCGAGGAAAGCCCGATCAGCGCGCCGATCTCCACGACCACGCGCAACCAGCCCAGCTGCGGATGCGCCGCTACCGCGGTCACCACCGGCTCATCCGTGCCCAGCAGCTGGTACGGCACCAGCCCGGTCATCACCGCGGCCATGGCGATGTACAGCACGGTGCAGATCACCAGCGAGAGCAGCATGCCGATCGGCATGTCGCGCTGCGGCTTGTGCGATTCCTGCGCCGCGACCGAGACCGCTTCGAAGCCGATATAGGCGAAGAACACCATCGCCGCACCGCGCAGTACGCCATCAAAGCCGTACTTGCCCGGGCCTTCGTTGTCCGGAATGAACGGGGTCCAGTTGGCCGGGTCCACATACTTCCAGCCCACCACGATCACCAGCAGGATCAGTGCGGTCTTGAGCACCACCATCGCCATGTTCATGGCCGAGGACTTGCTGATGCCGACGTAGCACAGCCAGGTCAGCAGCAGCACCAGCACGGCGGCCGGAATGTTGGCGATGGCGCCGGTCGGGCGCAGCTGGCCATCCAGTGGCGCACTGACCAGCGCCGCCGGTAGGTGGATATCGAAATGGCTGAGCAGGCTCAGGAAATAGCCGGTCCAGCTGACCGCCACGGCCGAGGCGGACACGCCGTATTCCAGCACCAGCATCCAGCCGATGAACCAGGCCGAGAGCTCGCCGAACGTGGCATAGGTATAGGTGTAGGCACTGCCGGAGACCGGGACCATTGCCGCGAACTCGGCATAGGCCATCGCGCAGAACGCGCAGCAGATCGCGGCCAGCACGAACGACAGCATGATCGCCGGGCCGGCGTGGTTGGCCGCGGCCTGGCCGGTGATCACGAAGATGCCGCCGCCGATCACCGCGCCGATGCCCAGTGCGGTCAGGCCCCAGGGACCGAGGGTACGGCGCAGGCTCAGGCCGTTGGCGTCTTCATGGGCGGCGTGCGGATGCTTGGTGGCCCACAGTTGCTTGAACATGGTTTGGTTTTTCTTCTCAGGCGCGACGTATCAAACGACCGGGCCGGCACTGGGCCGGCCCGGCAGCACTCAGGCGTTCTTCTTGTTCAGCTTGCTGTGGCGGATGCCGTAGCCGAAGTAGATGCACAGGCCCAGCAGGGTCCAGGCCACGAACAGATGCCAATGCACCACGAACGCCTGGTAGAACAGGAACAGACAGGCCAGCGCGCCCAGCGGGCAGATCACCCACACCAGCGGTACGCGGAACGGGCGCTCCAGCTCCGGACGGGTGTAACGCAGGATCAGCACGCCGATGCAGACCGTGGCGAAGGCGAGCAGGGTGCCCATCGAGACCAGCTCGCCGAGCACGTTCAGCGGCACGGTGCCAGCCAGGGTGGCGGCGATGGCACCGACGACGATCGTGCTCCAGTACGGGGTACGGAAGCGCTTGTGCACCTTGCCGAAGATCTTCGGCAGCAGGCCGTCGCGGGAGATCGTGTAGGCGATGCGGGTCTGGCCCATCATCATCACCAGCACCACCGAGGACAGGCCGGCGATCGCACCGATTTCCACGGCGGTCTTCAGCCAGGACAGCGTCGGATAGGGCTCCAGCGCGGTGGCGACCGGCTTGTCGGTGCCCAGCAGGTGGTACGGCATCATGCCGGTGAGCACGGCGCAGACGATGATGTAAACGATGGTGCACACCGCCAGCGACCCGAGCAGGCCGATCGGCATGTTGCGCTGCGGGTCCTTGGTTTCACCGGCGGCGGTGGAGACCGCATCGAAGCCGATGTAGGCGAAGAACACGATGGTCGCTGCACGGAACACGCCGCTCCAGCCGAACTCGCCGGGAACGCCGGTGTTTTCCGGAATGAACGGGGTCCAGTTGGCCGGATCCAGGTGTGCCGCACCAAAGCCGATGAACAGGCAGATCACGGTGACCTTGATCGCGACGATGATCGCGTTGACGAACGCCGACTGGGTCACACCGACATACAGCAGGCCGGAGACGGCCGCCACGATCAGTACCGCCGGCAGGTTGAACAGCTTGCCGGAGGCGATGAACTCATGGCCGGTCCAGGCAATGGGCGCGGCGCTGAGCGCATCGGGGAACGGCATGTTCAGCGTGGTGGTGATGAAGCTGATCAGGTACGCCGACCAACCCACCGCGACCGAGGCCGAGGCGAAGAGATACTCCAGCACCAGACACCAGCCGATGAACCAGGCCATGCCTTCGCCAAGGGTGGCGTAGGAGTACGAGTAGGCGCTGCCGGAGACCGGCATCATCGCCGCGAATTCGGCGTAGCACAGGCCGGCCAGTGCGCAGGCGAAACCGGCAAATACGAACGAGAGCATGACGGCAGGACCGGCATGGTTGGCCGCGGCCTGGCCGGTCAACACGAAGATGCCTGCACCAATCACCGCACCAATGCCGAGCAGGATGAGGTGTTTGGCGGTGAGGGTCCGTTTCAACGTGGCTTCGCCGTCCAGGCTGCCTTCGATGGGTTCGCCGGCATCGACGTGGCCGGCCGGTTCAACCGGTTTGACCCTCAACAGAGACTTCAGCATGCAGTGCTTCCCTAAAATGAACAAAGGTGAGGCGCGCGGTACATTGCCGCACGCCCTGATGGCGACTGGGCGCCCCAGCGGTGCGGGGCCCGCTGTACCTTAGCCAAAGCTGAAGCCGCTGTACAAGCACAAATGCAGCATGGTCGAGCGATAATCGGCCAAATCCGCACGATGCCTGCACCTGCCATGTCGCTGAACCCTGAATCCGTTGCCGTTCCTGACGCTGCCCTGCGCAGTCAGCTTGACGATTACGCCCGCCGGCACCCCGCGCACGCGGCACTGGCTGACGAATTCAGCACAGTGCTGGACGCTCCCGAGAACCCGTTCCTGCGCGAGCGCCTGGCCGGGCATTTCACCGGCAGCGCGTGGCTGGTCAGCGCCGACGGGCAACGCGTGCTGCTGACCCACCACCGCAAGCTGGGCCGCTGGCTGCAACTGGGCGGGCACGCCGATGGCCAGCGTGATCTGGCCCAGGTCGCGCTCAAGGAGGCCGAGGAAGAATCCGGGCTGACCGCGCTGGTGCTGGAAGATGGCGAACTGTTCGACATCGACAAGCACTGGATCCCCGAACGCAAAGAAGTGCCAGGCCATTGGCACTACGACGCCCGCTACGTGGTGCGGGCGCTGGGCAGCGAGCAGTTCGCGATCAGTGAAGAATCGCTGGCCCTGGCGTGGCGCGAGATCCGTGACGTGGCCAACGCGGCGATCGAGAGCCCCGATGGAGATGACTCGTTGCCGCGCATGGCCAAGCGCTGGCTGGCGCGGTGATTCAATAAAGCACGCGGGTGCGCAGCGTGCCCGGGATGGCGGCCAGTTCGTCGCGCACGGCGCCGGCCTGGGCTTCGCTGGCGGTGATGTCGATCACCACGTAGCCCACCTTTGGGTCGGTGCGCAGGAACTGGCCGTCGATGTTGACGTTGTGGCGCGAGAAGATCTCGTTGACCTTGGAGAGCACGCCCGGCACGTTCTGGTGGATGTGCAGCAGGCGCAGGCTCTCGGCGTGCTCGGGCAGCGTCACTTCCGGGAAGTTGACCGCCGACAGGGTGCTGCCGTTGTCGCTGTAGCGCACGAGTTTGGCCGCCACTTCCACACCGATGTTGTCCTGTGCTTCCAGTGTGCTGCCGCCCACGTGCGGGGTCAGGATCACGTTGTCGTGCGCGGTCAGCGGTGATACGAACGCATCGCCGTTGCCCTTGGGCTCGACCGGGAACACGTCCAGCGCCGCACCGCCCAGGTGGCCCGAGCGCAGCGCTGCATCCAGGGCGTCGATGTCGACCACGGTGCCGCGCGCGGCGTTGATCAGGTGCGCACCGGGGCGCATCCGGGCCAGTTCATCGGCACCGATCATCCATTGCGTGGCGGGGGTTTCCGGCACATGCACGGTCACGATATCGGCGCGCGACAGCAGGTCATCCAGGCTGATCGCCGCGCGGGCATTGCCCAGCGACAGCTTGGTTTCCACATCGTGGAAGATCACCTGCATGCCCATCGCTTCGGCCATCACGCCGACCTGGGTGCCGATGTGGCCATAACCGATGATGCCCAGCGTCTTGCCGCGCACCTCATGGCTGCCGGCGGCCGACTTGGACCAGCCGCCGCGATGGCACTCGGCGTTCTTCTGCGGGATGCCGCGGGTCAGCATGATCGCTTCTGCGATCACCAGCTCGGCCACGCTGCGGGTGTTGGAGTAGGGCGCGTTGAACACCGGAATGCCGGCAAGTTCCGCTGCCTCCAGGTCGACCTGGTTGGTACCGATGCAGAAGCAGCCGACCGCCATCAGGCGCTTGGCGTTGGCCAGCACGTCGGCGCTGAGCTGCGTGCGCGAGCGGATGCCGACGATGTGGGCTTCGGCGATGCGGGCTTTCAGCTCGTCTTCCGGCAGCGCCTTGCTGTGCAGTTCGATCTGCGAATAGCCGGCCGCGGTGAACACGTCGATCGCGGTCTGGCTGACCCCCTCGAGCAACAGTACGCGGATATCCTGCTTCGGGAACGAGGTCTTTTTCGGCGACATGGGCGGCGTGCGACGTATGGCGGTGGAGCCCCCAACTATGCCAGAAGCGGGCGGCGATGGTGCGGTGCGCCAATCAACGTCCGAACGGTTTCAGATGCACCTATTTTCGTGAGTGCGTGTGGCCGTCACAGGCGCGCCTGCTACTGGACGCGGCCGGTAGCGGCTGGCAGGCTTGCGGGCTCCCCCGGCACCGCCAGACGCCCAATGACCGATCCGCGCCTCGATTCGCTGTTGCTCGCTTGCCCCGGGCTGCGCCTGAAGACCGATCCAGCCGATCTGGAGCACTACGGCCGCGACTGGACCCGGCGCTGGACCCCGGCGCCGCTGGCGATCGCTTTGCCGGGCACAGTCGAGGACGTCCAGGCGATCCTGCGCTGGGCGACCGCCCAGAGCGTGGCCGTGGTGCCTTCCGGTGGGCGTACCGGCCTCTCCGGCGGTGCGGTGGCCGCGCACGGCGAGCTGGTGCTCAGCCTGGAGCGGATGAACAAGCCGCTGGCCTTCGATGCGGTCGACCGCACGCTGACCGTGCAGGCCGGTATGGCACTGGAAGCGGTGCACAACACCGCACTCGAACACGGCCTGATCTATCCGGTGGATTTCGCCGCGCGCGGTTCGTGTTCGATCGGCGGCAACATCGCCACCAATGCCGGTGGCATCCGCGTGATCCGTTACGGCAACACCCGCGAGTGGATCGCCGGCCTTAAGGTGGTGACCATGGCCGGTGAACTGGTCGAGCTCAACAAGGGCCTGATCAAGAATTCCAGCGGCTATGACTTCCGCCAGCTGCTGATCGGCTCGGAAGGCACGCTCGGCGTGATCGTCGAAGCCACCTTGAAGCTCACCGATCCGCCGCCGGCCAGCAACGTGATGCTGCTGGCGCTGCCCTCGTTCGAGGTGCTGATGCAGGTGTTCGCTGCGTTCCGCGAGCGGTTGCAGCTGCAGGCGTTCGAATTCTTCACCGACCGCGCGCTTGAACATGTGCTGGCGCATGGCGCGCAGGCACCGTTCGACGAGGTTCATCCGTATTACGTGGTCACCGAATTTGCGGCCGGCGATGAGGTGCAGGAAGCAGCCGCCATGGCGGCGTTCGAAGATTGCATGGAGCATGGATGGGTCAGCGATGGCGTGGTCAGCCAGAGCGATGCGCAGGCCGCGCAGCTGTGGCGGCTGCGCGAGGGCATCACCGAAGCGGTGGCGCGCTACAAGCCCTACAAGAACGATGTTTCAGTGCGGATCTCGGCGATGCCGGCCTTCCTTGCCGAAACCCAGGCGCTGATCGGGCAGGCGTACCCGCAGTTCGAGGTGGTCTGGTTCGGCCACATCGGCGACGGCAACCTGCACATCAACGTGCTCAAGCCGGACGATACCGCCGATGCGGAGTTCCTGACCCAGTGCGAGCACGTCACCAAACTGCTGGCCGGTGTGCTGGCCCGTTTTGACGGCAGCATCTCGGCTGAACACGGGATCGGTCTGGTCAAGAAGGGCTACCTGGACAGCACGCGCAGCGCGCCGGAAATCGCACTGATGAAGGCGGTCAAACGTGCGTTTGATCCCCAAGCGCTGCTGAATCCCGGCAAGGTGTTCGACCTCTGAGGCAAGACAGCGTTTCACGCAGCCTATACGCTCTGTCCTTTCCACCGTGAACAACACCCTGATGATGCGTCCGATCCTGCTTCTTGCCGTGCTCGCCCTGCCGTTGTCGGCGATGGCCTCCAGTTTTGCCGGCAGTTCTGCCGGTTCCGCCTCTGGCGCGTCGTCGGCCGGTTCGTCCAGCTCGGGCGATGACAAGATCGTGCTCGATGCGCGCGATGACGCCGCAGCCTTCGTGGCCAGCGACGGCGCGATCCGCGGTGCACGCCTGGAGGCGGCGCTGCTGCACCTGCGCGAGCAGAGCGTGGCGCAGCAGCAGGCCAGTGACATGGTGCTGGCCAGGACCCTGCTGGCCCGCTGATGCACACAGTCGGTCAGGTCCGCCGCTGGCGCTGGGCGGTCCTGATCGCGTGGCTCGCCGCGCCGTTCGCACATGCGGCGCTGCAGCTGCAGTTGCAGCCGCAGGGATTGAGCGCAGCGCAGATCGTGGCCGCCGAGCGTGCGCTGCAGCAGGTGGCCACGCGTATTCCTGACGCGTGGCAGGCGCGCTTCCAGCGGCCGGTGCAGGTCCGTTGGTCGGATACATTGCCATCGCATGTGCATGGCCGTGCCCGCAACGGCAGCATCATCCTGCAGCGCGCGTTGCTGGACACCGTGCGGGAGGGTCAGCCGCTGCCGCAGCCACTCGAAGCAGCGCTGATCCATGAACTGACCCATGTGCTGGACCGCTCGCCGCAAGGGGGCTGGTCGCGCGATGGGCGGTGGCGCGATCTGGCCGGCTGGCAGCGCCGGCCGTGGAAGCTGGGCCGCACCGGCAACGCGTTCAGTGGCCGTAGCCCGGATGCCTACGAGCGCGCGAGCCCGGCGGAGTTCCTCGCAGTCAATGCCGAGCACCTGCTGCTCGATCCCGATTACGCTTGCCGCCGGCCGGCCGTCGCTGCGTGGTTTATCGAGCACCTGGGCGCTACTGGGCGCACACCCGACTGCGATGCCCGCCTGCCGTTGATGCAGGCCGAAGAAGAGGCCGGTGCCGCGACCCTGCTCGAGCTGGATCCGGACCGGGTCTACGCGGTCGACTACCTGCTCGCCGAAGGCAACGACCAGTTGATGAGTCGTTGGGGCCACAGCATGCTGCGGCTGGTGATCTGCGCACCGGGGCGACCACGCGGGCCGGCCTGCCGGATGGATATGTCCCATCATCGCGTGCTGTCCTACCGCGCCTTCGTGGGTGATGTGCAGATATCCAGCTGGCGCGGGCTGACCGGCTCCTATCCCTCCCGATTGTTCGTGCTGCCGCTCAACCAGGTCATCAACGAATACACCCAGGTGGAACTGCGTGGGCTCTCATCGGTCCCGCTGGCGCTGGATGCGCCGGACATCGCCAGCCTGCTGGAGCGTGTCGCGCAGGTGCATTGGAGCTATGACGGCCGCTATCTGTTCGTCAGCAACAACTGCGCGGTAGAGACCGGGAAGCTGCTGCAGGAAGGCGTGCCACGCCTGGCATCGCCCGGGTTGAACCGGCTCACGCCGCGCGGGCTGCTGTCCCGTCTGGAGCGCCTGGGCGTGGCGGATGCCAGCGTGCTGGCAGATCGCGGGCAGGCAACGCGGCAGGGCTACTACTTCGCCTCCGCCGAAGATCACTACCAGCAGCTGTTCGATGCGGCGCGCCAGCAGCTGCCACTTGGCACGGCAGACGTCGGCAACTGGTTGCAGCAACCGGCCAGCGAGCGGGCACGCTGGGTAGAGCAGGGCGATCTGCGCGCGACGGCCGCACTGCTGTTGCTGGAACAGGCAGCACTGCGCCGAGAGGAACTGCGTGCGCGCGATGTGCTGAAACGGCTGCTGGGCGATCCGGGCAACGCCGATGGCACGGCGCGCGACGCGCTGCGCGCACTGCTGGAAGACACCGGCCAGCTGATCAGTCCGGCCGCGCTTGTGCAGGGGGGCGGCTACGGGCTGCCTTCGGCGGACGAGCGGGCGCAGGCCAGCGCGGCGGCGGCGCAGCTCAGCGCCCTGGGTGTGCCGGCCTGGCAGGCGTTGCAGACACAGCTCAAACACCGCCTGCCACAGGCACAGCAACGCGAACTGGCCCTGATCGACAGCAACCTGGCACGGCTTGGCGCGCGCATGCGTGGGCTGGCGCGAGAGGACGAAGGACAGGCCGCAGCGCACTGAACCGCGCGTTCAGTGATGCCCGTGAGGTCAGCCTTGCTTCACCTGCTCTCACAGCGCGGCAGGTACGATCAAGTGTTGTTGACGTTATCGCAAGGAGTCCCTCATGCGCGCATCTCCCTGGTTGTTGAGCCTGGCCGTCACCGGCGCACTCGCCGCCTGCCAGCCGGCCAGTCAGAGCGGCCCCGCCGCCGATGGCGGTGAAGCGCCCCCGCCGATCGATGCGTCCACCGCCGAAGAGCGCGCGTATGCGTTCCGCTGTGGCGAGCTGGAGGTGCATGCCACCTACCGCGGTCAGGATTCGGCAACAGTAGTGGTGGGCGACCGTACCTTCCCGATGTCTTCGCAGCCTGCAGCGTCCGGCGCGAAGTATGGCGATGGGCAGGGCAACGAATTCTGGACCAAGGGCACCACCGAAGGCAGCCTGATCCTCAATGGCGAGCCGGACCGCACCTGCACCGGCACCGGCGAGCAGGGCGGCGACGCACCGCCGGCCAACGCCACAGCTGACGCAACGGATCCTGATGCCGCAGGCGGCTTCCGAGCGACCGGCAACGAGCCGGGCTGGCTGGCCCAAGTGGCGGCGGGTGCCTCGCCGGCGCTGCACATCGAAATGGACTACGGCGAGCGCACGCTCGAGATTGCCAGCCCCACGCAGGGCCGAGACGGCTGGTCCGGCACTGCGGCCGATGGCACGCCGGTCAAGCTGACCTTCCAGCGCACGGTGTGCCAGGACGACATGAGCGGACAGGCCTTCGGTGCCACGGCCATGCTCACCGTCGGCGCGCGCCAGTACCACGGCTGTGGTGATTTCGCCGGCGCGCCATCGTTGGCGGCCAAGCCCTGATCCAGTTGAAGACACCGGATGCGCGCGTGCGCGTCCGGTGAGCCGTTACATGCCGCGCGGGCACGGGTTGGGCAGCGCCCGGCTGTCGGCATCAAGCACGAGTTCGTTGCGGGTGCCCAGCAGCATCAGCTCGGTGTGCACCAGGCAGTTGTCGGCATGACGCTGCAGAAGCGCATTGAACAGCCCGGCGCGGTCGTCGCAGTACTCGTGGATCGCATAGGCCAATTCGCGCGCACGGTCTTCGTCGTACGCTTCTTCGCCAGCGAAGTGCTGGCAGGCGCTTTCGCGCGTCAGGAAGGCCTGCACGTCGCCGGGCATTGCGCAGTACATGCGGATGTCCTCGGCCACGAACACCTGCGCGGGAGCTTCGCAGCGGGCATCGCCGTCGCTGCTGTCGGAGATCGCATCCGTGGCCGACGCATCCAGCGTCTCACTCTCCACTGCCCGCGGCGAGCACGCCGCGAGCAGCAGGAGCAGGACGATCAGTACGGACCGCTTAGTCGGCACGGCCGGCGAATTCACCGGTGGTGGTGTTGACCAGTACGCGTTCGCCGTTGGCGATGTACTCCGGCACCATGATCTCGATGCCGGTGTTGAGCTTGGCCGGCTTCGGGCGCTTGGTGGCGGTGCCGCCCTTGAGCTCCGGCGGCGTCTCGACGACTTCCAGCACCACGCTGGTCGGCAACTGCACGCCCACCGGGGTTTCGTCGATCACCTGCACATAGATGCCGGTCAGGCCATCGGTGATGTAGCCGGCATCATCGCCGAGCACGTCCGCATCGACCATGTACGGGGTGTAGTCCTCGTCATCGAGGAAGACGAAAGCGTCGCCATCCATGTACGAATAGGTCGCCTGGCGGCGCAGCAGCTCGACTTCCGGCAGGTTGTCGTCGGCATCGAAGCTGGAATCAAGCTTGTTGCCGCCGGGCACGCTGTACATGATGAAACGGAAGCGGACATTGCCGCCGCGGCCCTGCGGGGAGCTGCGTTCGATGTCGCGGATCTGGTAGACGCCGTTGTTGAATTCGACGACGTTGCCTTTCTTGATGTCGCTGGCTTTCATGGGAATGAAGGTCGGTTCGTGGAGGTGGCGGGTGCCGGAACCGGGCACCCATCGGGTTGTGTGCTCGCTTACTTCGGCGCCAGACGCACGGCGCCGTCAAGGCGGATGGTCTCGCCGTTGAGGTAGGTGTTGCCCAGGATATAGGCGACCAGGCCGGCGAAATCCTCCGGCTTGCCCAGGCGGGGCGGGAACGGGATCGAGGCGGCCAGCGATTCCTGCACGGCCGACGGCATGCCATCCACCATCGGGGTCCAGAAGATGCCCGGGGCGATGGTCATCACGCGGATGCCGAAGCGCGACAGTTCGCGGGCCATCGGCAGGGTCATGCTGACCACGCCGCCCTTGGAGGCGGCATACGCGGCTTGGCCGATCTGGCCCTCGTAGGCGGCCACGCTGGCCGTGTTGATGATCACGCCGCGCTCGCCATCGTCACCGGGGGTGTTGTGCTGCATTCGGTTGGCGGCAGCCTTGGCGACGTTGAAGCTGCCGACCAGGTTGACCATCACCGTGCCCTGGAAGTTGGCCAGCGGCATCGGTGCTTCTTTGCCGAGCACGCGGCCGGCGCCGAGAATGCCGGCGCAGTTGATCGCGGTGTTCAGCCCGCCCAGGAAGTCGCAGGCGGCATCGATCTGCGCGGCGACGGCGGCTTCATCGCTGACGTTGGTGCGGTAGTAACGTGCATTGACCTCACCCAGCTCGGCCACGGCGGCCGCGCCCTTGTCGTCATTGAGATCGAACAGGGCCACCTTGGCGCCGTTGGCGACCAGGTGCTGGGCCACGGACAGGCCGAGGCCGGAGACACCGCCGGTGATGACGGCGCGGACAGAAGACAGCTGCATTGCACGATCCCACTGGTTCAAGAACCGCCGATTCTAACGGAAGCGGCCGCGATCACCGTTGTGCACTGCCCACCGCGACCTTCGCGCGCAGGGCGAGGCGGCGGGCGAACTCATCCGGTGCCAGCCCCGGCGCGAACAGGAAGCCTTGGCCGACAGAGACCCCCAGCGTTTGCAGGAACTGTCGCTGCGACTCCGATTCCACGCCCTCGGCGACCAGCCCCAACCCCAGGCTGCGGGCAATCCCGCAGACGGCCTCGCAGACCGCCACGTCCGAACGGTTGCCCGGCACGCCCTCCACGAACAGCTGGCTCAGTTTGAGCCCGTGGATCGGCAGCCGGCGCAGGTAGTTCAGCGCGCTGTAGCCTTCGCCGAAGTCGTCGATGGTGAGCAGTACACCCATCTCGCGCAGCCGGGCAAAGGTCTGCAGTGTGTCCGGGGCGTCCTCGATCAGCACCCGCTCGGTGAACTCCAGTTCCAGCGCGCTGCCGGGCAGGTGGAATTCGTCCAGCACGGCGCGCACATGCCGGGCGAGGTCTTCGCCGACGAATTGCCGGTAGGACACATTGACCGCCACCCGTACGATGCCCAGTCCCTTGTCCTGCCATTGGCGCACTTGCCGGCAGGCCTCGCGCAGCACCCACAGGCCGATCCGGACGATGTCGCCGGTGCTTTCGGCATGGGCGATGAAGATATCCGGGCGCAGCTCGCCCAGCTGCGTGTTGCGCCAGCGGATCAAGGCCTCGGCCGCGACCAGCTGGCCGCTGTGCAGGTTGACCTGGGGCTGGTAGACCAGATGGAACTCATCATCGTCCAGCGCGCGGTGCAGGCGGCTTTCGATCTGCAGGCGGTCATGCTGGCGCTGGGCCAGCTCGGGGGAGAACACCTGCCAGCCGTTGCGGGTGCGCCGCTTGCAGTCGTACATCGCGATGTCCGCGTTCTGGATCAGCTGCTGCGGGCGCAGACCGTCCTGCGGGGCCCGCGCAATGCCGATGCTGGTGGTCACCGGGAATTCGTCGGCACCGAAACGGAATGGGGTACTGAAGGCGCGGGTGATCGCAGCAGCCAGCCGCTCGGGCTGGTCGGCCTGGTCGCGGGTATCGCAGATCACCAGGAACTCGTCGCCGCCAAAACGGGCCAGCAGCCCCTCGGTACCGATTGCCGTGGCGATGCGGCGGGTGGCATCGATCAGCAGCTCGTCGCCGGCGTTATGACCGAGCAGGTCGTTGACGGTCTTGAACCGGTCCAGATCGATGTACAGCACCGCGACCCGGCAGTGCGTCGGGTTGGCCATGCGCGTGGCCAGGTCGTTGAGCACCGCATCGCGGTTCATGATGCCGGTCAGGGGATCGGTGCGCGCCTGGATGCGCAGCGTCTCCTCGGCCTGCTTGCGCGCGGTGATGTCCTGCACCGTGCCGGCAATGCGCGCGGCATCGACATCGCCGGCCTCGGCCTCGCCGATCATCCGCACCCAGAACGAGTGACCATCGCTGCGCTGGCCCTGCAGCTCCAGCTCGAAGGAGACCTGCTTGTCGATCACCTCCAGCAGTGCCTGCTGCAGCTGCGCGCGGTCATCCAGGCGCAGGCATTCCAGCAGCTCGGCCATGTCGCGCATCGGCAGCTCCTGGCCAAGGATGCGGGTCGCCTCGTCGGTCAGGTACAGGCGTTGCAGGCCGCGATCCCATTCCCAACCACCGATGTGCGCCAGCGACTGCGCGCGGTCGAAGAGGGTGTTGTTGCGCTTGAGTTCGGTGATGTCGCTGAACAAGCCGAACACGTGGTCCGGTGCATCGCGCCCATTGCCGTACACCGGCACGTTGGTGGTGGAGATCCAGATCATCCGGCCACGCGGGCGGTGGTACAGCCCGACGATGGTGCTGCGCACGATGCGGCCGGTCTGCAGCGAGACTGCGGCCGGCCACTGTTCGCGGGTGAGCGGGTGGCCGTGCTCGTCCACACTGATCCAGTCTTCCGGCGCCAGCATCGCCTGCAGGCTGCCCCCATTGCCGGCCGTGCCGAGAATGCGGTGCGCGGCCGGGTTGGCGGACACGACCCGCAACTGACGGTCGAACAGGATCACGCCCTTGTCGATGGACTCCATCAACAGCCGGTAGCGGGACTCGGCCTGCCAGCGACTGCTCAGGTCACGGGCCACGGCCACGATGCAGTGCTCGCCCTGGTGCTCGAAGCCGGCCGAATGGACTTCGACCGGGAAGCGGCTGCCATCGCCGCGCATGTTGGTGACTTCAATGACGTAGGTTTCGCCCTGGCGCAGTGCCTCCCAGACCGGATCCAGATGATCGTTCGGCAGGTCCGGGTTCAACAGCTCGATCGGCTGGCCGATGATCTCCTCGCGCGGGCGGCCGTACGCGCGCACCCCCGCCTTGTTGAGATCCAGCACCACGCCATCTTCGCTCAGGATGCTGACCGGGTCGGGCACGGCGTCGAACAGGGCAGCGTACCGGCGCAGCGCCAGCTGGCGCTCATCCATGGCTTCCTGCAGCGCCTGCTGGACCTCTTCCAGCAGGCCATGCAGCTCGCCGGGCGAGCGTGCCAGTGCGCGATCCAGGGCGGCCAGCGCGTGGACGTGGGCGGTGAGGTGATCACCGACCGCAGCGTCCTTGCGCGGGCCGCCCTGTTTCATGTCGCCGCCAGGGCCTTGCCGGTTTTGCTGCCGGTCTCGCGTCCCAGGCGTGCGGCCAGCCAGCGCCCGGTGGTGGCCAGCGCGGGCAGGTCGATGCCGGTACGCATGCCGATGCCGTGCAGCATGTAGACCACATCTTCGCTGGCGACGTTGCCGCTGGCACCCTTGGCGTACGGGCAGCCGCCGGCACCGGAGACGGCCGAATCGACCACGCGCACACCTTCTTCCAGACAGGCATCGATGTTGGCCAGTGCCTGGCCATAGGTGTCGTGGAAATGCACGGCCAGCGCGGCCATCGGCAGCTCGCTGGCGACGGCCTTGAGCATCGCGCGCGCTTTGCGTGGCGTGCCGACGCCGATGGTGTCGCCGAGCGAGATTTCGTAACAGCCCATCTCATGCAGCGCGCGGGCGACGCGGACCACCTCGCTCACCGCGACGTCGCCCTGATAGGGGCAGCCGAGCACGGTGGACACATAGCCACGTACCTTGACGCCATCGGCCTTGGCGCGTTCCAGAATCGGCGCGAAGCGCGCCAGCGATTCGTCGATGCCGGCGTTGGTGTTGGTGCGGTTGAAGGTCTCAGAGGCGGCGGTGAACACCGCCACTTCCTGCACTCCCACCGCAAGCGCACGGTCGTAACCCTGTTCGTTCGGCACCAGTACCGGGTAGGCGATGCCCGGCACACGGGTGATGCCGGTGTAGACCTCGGCGGCATCGGCCAGCTGCGGCACCCAGCGCGGGCTGACGAAGCTGGTGGCTTCGATGGTGCGCAGGCCGGTGAGCGAAAGCTGGCGGATCAGCTCGATCTTGTCGGCGGTGGCGATCGGCTGGGCCTCGTTCTGCAGCCCGTCGCGCGGGCCGACCTCGACGATGCGGACGAAATCATCCATGTGCCAGCGCTCCACGAACGGAGCAGCGGACGACCAGCAGGGGGCGGGGTGGGGTAGAGATCACGGAGAGTCCTGTCAGACGAAAGGCGGCCCACGATCCCCGGCGGGCCACGAAAGGGGGATACGCGGGATGGGCGGCAAAGCGGCCATCCCTGCGGCGGTGGGCGGTCAGCCCGGGTGGTGGCAGACCACCTCGATGTTGTTGCCATCCGGGTCGAGCACGAACGCCCCGTAATAGTTCGGGTGGTAATGCTCGCGAATGCCGGGGGCACCGTTGTCGGTGCCCCCCGCTGCCAGTGCGGCGCGGTGAAAGGCATCCACGTCGGCCCGGCTGGCGGCGCTGAAGGCGATGTGCACGCCGCCATGGGCGCCCGGGGCGTTGCCGATCCAGAAGTCCGGCTTGCCGGTACGGCCGAAGCCAGCATGGTCATGGTCGCCGGTCTGGGCGGCCGATACCTGCATCACCACCGAGATGCCCAGCGGGGCCAGGGCCTGCTGGAAGAACGCCAGGCTGCGCGGAAAATCGGCGCAGCGGATGCCCACATGGTCGAGCATGACCTCTCTCCTCAGTCCTGGGTGACCCAATGGGGGGACCGCTTGTCGAGGAAGGCGCCGAGGCCCTCCTGGCCTTCGGCCGAGACCCGCAGCCGGGCGATCAGGGCCGCATTGTCACGGTCGGTGGCGTCGCGGTCGCGGCCCAGCGCCACGCGCCGGACCAGATCCTTGGCCGAAGACGAGGCGACAGGGCCGGCCTTGTCGAGCAGGCCCAGCTGGCGCTGCACGGCCTCATCGATGCGTTCGGGCTCGATCAGCTGGTGGACCAGGCCGATGCGCAGCGCGGTCTCGGCGTCGAAATGCTCTCCGGTGGCAAACCAGCGGCGGGCCTGGCGCGGACCGATCGCGTCGATCACGTACGGTGAAATAACCGCTGGGAGCAGGCCCAGGCGGCTTTCGGTCAGGCCGAAGCGCGCGCTGGTGCTGGCGATGGCGATGTCGCAGCAGGCCACCAGACCGACCCCGCCACCGAACGCGGCGCCCTGCACGCGGGCGATGGTCGGCTTGGGCAGCTCGTCCAGGGTCCGCATCAGGCGGGCCAGAGCGAGCGAGTCCTGGCGGTTGTCCTCCTCGCTGGCGGCCGCCATGCCGCGCATCCACTGCATGTCCGCGCCCGCCGAGAACGAGGAGCCTTCGCCGGCCAGCACCACCGCGCGGACGTGGTCATCGCGCCCGGCGGCCTCCAGGGCGGCGGTGAGCTGGGCGATCAACGAGGCGTCGAAGGCGTTGTGCAGAGCGGGGCGGTTCAACCACAGGGTCAGTACCGAGGCGCTGCGTTCAATCCGTAGTGCATCACTCATGGGTCGGCTTGCTCCATAACATGTACAGATCATAGCGGGCCATCGGTCACGGGCAATGACGCGGCGCGGCGATGGTAGAATTGATAACCATTCCTATCATCGAGAAGGCGCTCCGTGACGTTGTCCGATCTGGCGCTGTACGACTCCGCCCTGGTGGAGTCCGTGCAGGAACTACACGCAAACGATGCGATCGCCCGCCGACTGAAGGAGCTTGGCTTCGTCAAAGGGGAAGAGGTCCGTCTGGTAGCCCGTGGTCCAGTGGGCGCCGAGCCGCTGCTGGTGCAGGTCGGGTTCACGCGCTTCGCGCTGCGCCGCAGTGAGGCGGCCCGCATCGTGGTGACCGCGCTGACGGCCCAGGAGGCCCGCGCATGAGCGCTGTGACCAACGCGCTGCGCATCGCCCTGGTGGGCAACCCCAACAGCGGCAAGACCGCGCTGTTCAACCAGCTCACCGGCAGCCGCCAGAAGGTAGCCAACTACACCGGCGTGACCGTCGAGCGTAAAGAGGGTCGCCTGCGCGCGCCGTCGGGCCGTGAGTTCGCCGTGCTGGATCTGCCGGGCGCCTACAGCCTGCAGCCGGCCAGCCTGGACGAGGCGATCACCCGCGACCTGTGCCGGGGCTTCTACCCGGGCGAGGCCGCGCCGGACGTGCTGTTGTGCGTGATCGATGCGACCAACCTGCGCCTGCACCTGCGCTTCGCGCTGGAACTGCGCGAGCTGGGCAAGCCGATGATCGTGGCGCTGAACATGGTCGATGCGGCCGAGCGCCGCGGCATCAAGATCGATGTGCCAGCGCTGGAACAGGCGCTGGGCGTGCCCGTGGTGGAAACCGTGGCGGTGCGCCGCAACGGCGCGGCCAAGCTGGTCGAGCGCCTGGATGCGATGGTGCCGCACCTGCAGGCCCCGGTGGCGGTGCCCGCTGCCGAGACCGATTACCACGCCCGGGTGCGCGACATTCTTGGCAGCGCGGTGAGCATGCCCACGCGCACGGCCAAGATCGATGACGCGCTGGACCGCTGGCTGCTGCACCCGGTGTTCGGGCTGCTGACCCTGGCCGTGGTGATGTTCCTGATCTTCCAGGCCGTCTACGCCTGGGCGACGCCGGTCATGGACCTGATCGAGGCCGGCACCGGTGCGCTCGGTGAGTGGGTGGGTGGCGCGTTGCCGGAAGGCCCACTCAACAGCCTGCTGACCGACGGCATCATCGCCGGCGTCGGCGGGGTGATCATTTTCCTGCCGCAGATCCTGATCCTGTTCGCCTTCATCCTGGCCCTGGAGGAGTCTGGCTACCTGCCGCGTGCCGCCTTCCTGCTGGACCGCATGATGGCCGCGGCCGGTCTGTCCGGGCGTTCCTTCATCCCGCTGCTGTCCAGCTTCGCCTGCGCGGTGCCGGGCATCATGTCCACCCGCAGCATCCAGGACCCGCGCGACCGGCTTGCCACCATTCTGGTCGCGCCGCTGATGACCTGTTCGGCGCGCCTGCCGGTGTACGCGCTGCTGATCGGCGCTTTCATCCCGCAGAAGCAGATCTGGGGCGTGTTCAACCAGCAGGGCCTGGTGTTGTTCGGCCTGTATGCCGCCGGCATCCTCAGCGCGCTGCTGATGTCCTGGACCATGAAGAAATGGCGCCGCGACAAGAGCGAGCACCCGCTGATGCTGGAATTGCCGTCCTACCGCATCCCGCACCCGCGCGATCTGGCGGTCGGGCTGTACGAGCGCGGCATGATCTTCCTCAAGCGCGTCGGCGGCATCATCCTGGCGCTGACCATCCTGCTGTGGTTCCTGCTGTCCTTCCCGGGCGCCCCCGAGAACGCGACCATGCCGGCGATCGACTACAGCTTCGCCGGGCAGATCGGTCACGCCATGGCCGTGTTCTTCGCGCCGCTGGGCTTCAACTGGCAGATCTGCATCGCGCTGATCCCGGGTCTGGCCGCGCGTGAAGTGGCGGTGGCCTCGCTGGCCACCGTGTATGCGCTGTCCGCCGCCGATGACGACGCTGCCAGCCAGGCGCTGACCCCGCTGATCAGCGATGGCTGGTCGCTGGCCACCGCGCTGTCGCTGCTGGTCTGGTACATCTACGCCCCGATGTGCATCTCCACGCTGGCCACGATCAAACGTGAGACCAACTCGTGGAAGCAGATGGGCTTTGCCACGTTTTACCTGTTCGCGGCTGCCTACATCGCCTCGCTGATCACCTACCAGGTGACCGTGGCCCTGGGCGGCGGCTGATGGAGACCGGGCTGCTGCTGCAGTACGCCGTGATCGCGCTGGCCGTGGTGGTCAGCGCGTGGGTGGTGATGAAGAAGCAGTTCCCGGGCACCGTGCGCAGGCTGCGCGGGGCGATCGCGCTGGGGCTGGTGAAGCCGCAGCGCGCCGCCTGGTTGCAGGCGCTGGGCCGGAAGATCGCGCCACCGGTCACCGGTGGCGGCGGGGCGTGTGGTGGATGCGACAGTTGCGGGCCGAGCCCGCCAAAGCAGCACTGAGCCGTACCAAAACCGCTTGTGCAGCCGCGCCACCACCCGCTAGCCTGCAGGCATGACTACCTCTCCCCTACGTTTGCTCATCCACGGTGCCTCCGGCCGCATGGGCCAGGCGCTGCTCCGGCTTGCCGCTGACAGCCCCGCCCTGCAGGTTGTCGCTGCCGTGAACCGCCGCTCACCCGCCCAGCGCGTGGTTGAGGGCGTGCCGCATTTCGCCAGCAGTGAGCTGGCCGGTGCCCCCCAATTCGATGTCGCCATTGATTTCAGCCTGCCCGAGGGCTTCGACCCGGTATTGGCACTGTGTGTGGAGCGGGGCGCGGGTTTCGTGTCGGGTACCACCGGCATCAGCGAGGCGCAGCGCCAGGCGCTGATCCAGGCCGCGGGCCGGATTCCGCTGGTCTGGGCTTCCAACTTCAGCCTCGGCGTGGCGGTGCTGGATGAACTGGTCGAGCGGGCGGCAGCGGCGCTGGCCGGCTGGGACTGCGACATCGTCGAATCCCACCACACCCAGAAGAAGGACGCGCCCTCCGGCACGGCCCTGACGCTGGGCGCGGCGGCGGAGAAGGGTGGGGCGCAGCCGCACTACGCCAGCCTGCGTGCGGGCGACATCGTTGGCGAGCACCTGGTCCAGTTCACTGGCCTGGGCGAGCGTATCGAGCTGACCCACCGTGCGACCAACCGGGACATCTTTGCCCGTGGGGCCCTGTTTGCGGCCAGCCAATTGCCGGGCCGTGCGCCGGGCAGTTACCGGGTCCGTGATCTGCTGGACGGGGCCACGCCGCCGCCTGCCGTCTGAATGGGCAGGAAGGCGCGCGCCTGAACCGGCGCTGCGCCTTCTGTCAGGCTGAACAGGGCAATTGCACGCGGATACTGGCGTCGCACCCGGCTTCCCTTTACAATTCCCGCTCGCCGAATCACGACAGCCGGACCGGTCCAGAACCGCAGTCCGCGCTTTTTTGCAGCCGCTTTTTCGTGAAGCGCAGGCGTGACTTCGGTGACCCCTCGGTAGCCAAAGTGAGATTTCCGTGACCCAAGCCGCAATCCTCGTCCTCGAAGACGGCACCGTATTCGAGGGCGAATCCGTAGGCGCGCCCGGCCTGTCCGTCGGTGAGGTGGTGTTCAACACCGCCATGACCGGTTATCAGGAAGTGTTGACCGATCCTTCCTACGCCCGGCAGATGGTCACGCTGACCTACCCGCATATCGGCAACACCGGCATGACCGACCAGGACGATGAAGCGGCCAAGGTGTGGTCGGCCGGTCTGATCGTGCGTGATGTGCCGCGCCGCCCGAGCAACTGGCGCAGCCAGGTGTCGCTGCAGGATTGGCTGATCCAGCGCGGCGTGGTGGCCATCTCGGGCATCGATACCCGCAAGCTGACCCGCATCCTGCGCGAGCGCGGCGCCCAGAACGGTGCGCTGATGGCCGGCGAAGGGCTGAACGTGGAGACGGCGCTGGAAGCGGCGCGTAAGTTCCCTGGCCTGAAGGGCATGGATCTGGCCAAGGTGGTCAGCACCGACAAGCGTTACACCTGGAGCGAGGGCCAGCTGGATCTGGACAGCAACGCCTTCGTCAACGCCGCACCGCGCTTCAAGGTGGTGGCCTATGACTTCGGCGCGAAGCTGAACATCCTGCGCATGTTGGCCGAACGCGGCTGTGAGCTGACCGTGGTACCGGCGCAGACCCCGGCGGCCGAAGTGCTGGCGATGAACCCGGACGGCGTGTTCCTGTCCAACGGCCCGGGCGATCCGGAACCGTGCGACTACGCCATCGCCGCGATCAAGACCTTCCTCGAGAAGAAGGTGCCGGTCTTCGGCATCTGCCTGGGCCATCAGCTGCTGGCGCTGGCCTCCGGTGCGAAGACGGTCAAGATGGGCCATGGCCACCACGGCGCCAACCATCCGGTCCAGGACCTGGACGGTGGCCGCGTCATGATCACCTCGCAGAACCATGGTTTTGCGGTCGATGAGGCCTCGCTGCCGTCCACCCTGCGCGTGACCCACCGCTCGCTGTTCGACGGCACCAACCAGGGCATCGCCCGCACCGATGTGCCGGCGTTCTCGTTCCAGGGCCACCCGGAAGCCTCTCCGGGCCCGCACGATGTCGGTCCGCTGTTCGACCGTTTCGTGACCCTGATGGCCGAGGCCAAGGCGTGATGCGCAGCCCCGCGCTGCTGCTCTCGCTGTTGTGCCTCACCGGCGTGGCCCAGGCCGCGCCGGCTACGGATGCGCAGGTGCAGGCGGTGGTCCAGTCGCTGGGCCTGGGCACGCTGGGCACGGACATGGCCAAGCTGATGGTCGACAACGTGCCCGCGCTCAACGCGCTGCCCGAGACCGATCGGCAGTGCGCGCATGCGCCGATCAAGCGCCTGCTCGACGCGCAGTTCCGTCGCTCGGTGATCTCCGGCCTTGGCAACGACGGCGACCAGGTGATTGCGGAGTGGTCGCGTTTCCTGGGGACCCCCGGGGGCAAGAGTCTCTCCTCGGCCTTCGCTGCTGCCAATCCATCGACGATCGCCGAAAAGACCAACGCGGATCTGAGTGAAACCGAGCGCGCCGAGGTGGCTGCGTTCCTGGGCAGCCCGGCCTACACCCGCTTCATCGCCACGCTCGACATCGAATCGGAGCTGCCCGACGACATCGGCGTGCAGCTGGCGAAAGGACTGCAGGACCAGTGCCGGATCGCGCTGAACCCCGACGATATTTCCTGATCGACAGCGTGCGATCACCCCCATCTGCCTCGCTGTCCAGACTTAGAGAAGACAATGCCCAAGCGCACTGACCTTAAAACCATCCTCATCATCGGTGCTGGCCCGATCGTCATCGGCCAGGCCTGTGAGTTCGACTACTCTGGCGCGCAGGCCTGCAAGGCACTGCGCGACGAGGGTTACCGCGTGGTGCTGGTCAACAGCAATCCGGCCACCATCATGACCGACCCGGAGATGGCCGACGCCGTCTACATCGAGCCGATCAACTGGCAGACGGTCGAGAAGATCATCGCCAAGGAAGAGCCCGATGGGCTGCTGCCGACCATGGGTGGCCAGACGGCGCTGATCTGCGCGCTGGACCTGGCCGACAACGGCGTGCTGGAGAAGTACAACGTCGAACTGATCGGCGCCAAGCGCGATGCGATCCGCATGGCTGAAGACCGCGAGCTGTTCCGCGTGGCCATGGGCGAGATCGGCCTGGAGTGCCCGTCGGCTGCGGTCGCGCACACGCTGGAAGAGGCGATCGAGATCCAGACCCGCGTCGGCTACCCGACCATCATCCGCCCCAGCTTCACCCTGGGCGGCAGCGGTGGCGGCATCGCCTACAACCGCGAAGAGCTGGTCGAGATCGTGACCCGCGGCCTGGAACTGTCGCCGACCACCGAAGTGCTGGTGGAAGAATCGGTGCTGGGCTGGAAGGAATTCGAGATGGAGGTGGTGCGCGACACCGCCGACAACTGCATCATCGTCTGCTCGATCGAAAACCTGGACCCGATGGGCGTGCATACCGGTGACTCGATCACCGTGGCCCCCGCCCAGACCCTGACCGACAAGGAATACCAGCGCCTGCGCGATGCCTCCATCGCCGTGCTGCGCAAGATCGGCGTGGATACCGGCGGCTCGAACGTGCAGTTCGGCATCAGCCCGACCACCGGCCGCGTGGTCGTGATCGAAATGAACCCGCGCGTGTCGCGGTCCTCGGCGCTGGCCTCCAAGGCCACCGGCTTCCCGATCGCCAAGGTCGCGGCCAAGCTGGCCGTCGGCTACACCCTGGACGAGTTGAAGAACGAAATCACCGGCGGCCTGACCCCGGCCTCGTTCGAGCCGTCGATCGATTACGTCGTCACCAAGATCCCGCGCTTCGCCTTCGAGAAGTTCCCGGCGGCGGATGCACGCCTGACCACCCAGATGAAATCGGTGGGCGAGGTGATGGCGATGGGCCGCACCTTCCAGGAGTCGCTGCAGAAGGCGCTGCGTGGCCTGGAAACCGGCAAGATCGGCCTGGACCCGACCGGTCTGGACCTGTCCAACGAGGATGACATCACCACGCTCAAGCGCGAGCTCAAGGCCCCGGGCCCGGAGCGTCTGTTCTTCGTGGGTGACGCGTTCCGCGCCGGTTTCAGCGTGGAAGAGGTGTTCGCGCTGTCGCACATCGACCCGTGGTTCCTGGACCAGATCGAAGAGATCATCCAGGCCGAGGCCGAGGTGGCCGCCGATGGCATCGACGCGCTGGACGCCGTGCGCCTGCGCAAGCTCAAGCGCGCCGGCTTCTCCGACGCCCGCCTGGCCGAGCTGACCGGCACCAACGAAGCGGCCGTGCGCGCGCTGCGTCGTGCCCACAAGGTGCGCCCGGTGTACAAGCGCGTGGATTCCTGCGCTGCCGAGTTTGCCACCAGCACCGCGTATCTGTACTCGACCTACGAGGACGAGTGCGAAGCGGCACCGAGCAACCGCGACAAGATCATGATCCTGGGCGGCGGTCCGAACCGTATCGGCCAGGGCATCGAGTTCGACTACTGCTGTGTGCACGCCGCGCTGGCGCTGCGCGATGATGGCTTTGAAACCATCATGGTCAACTGCAACCCGGAAACCGTCTCCACCGACTACGACACCTCCGACCGCCTGTACTTCGAGCCGCTGACGCTGGAAGACGTGCTGGAGATCGTCGAGCTCGAACAGCCCAAGGGCGTGATCGTGCAGTACGGCGGCCAGACCCCGCTGAAGCTGGCGCGCGCGCTGGAAGCCAACGGCGTGCCGGTGATCGGCACCTCGCCGGACTCCATCGATCTGGCAGAAGACCGCGAGCGTTTCCAGCAGCTGGTCGACAAGCTCGGCCTGAAGCAGCCGCCGAACCGCATCGCCCGCAACGACCAGGAAGCGCTGCTGCTGGCCCGCGAGATCGGCTACCCGCTGGTGGTGCGCCCGAGCTACGTGCTGGGCGGCCGTGCGATGGAAATCGTCTACGGTGAATCCGATCTGGCGCGCTACGTCCGCGACGCGGTGAAGGTCTCCAACGATTCGCCCGTGCTGCTGGACCGCTTCCTGGACAACGCCGTGGAAGTGGACGTGGACATCATTGCCGACAAGGACGGCAACGTGCTGATCGGCGGCGTGATGGAGCACATCGAAGAAGCCGGCGTGCATTCGGGCGATTCGTCCTGCTCGCTGCCGCCGTACTCGCTGTCGGCTGAAACCCAGGCCGAGCTGCGTCGCCAGGTGGTGGAGCTGGCCAAGGCCCTGAACGTGGTCGGCCTGATGAACACCCAGTTCGCGATCCAGGCCGGCGAGAACGGCGAAGACATCGTCTACCTGCTGGAAGTGAACCCGCGTGCCTCGCGCACTGTGCCGTTCGTCTCCAAGGCCACCGGCATGCCGCTGGCCAAGATCGCCGCGCGCTGCATGGCCGGCAAGACGCTGGCCGAGCAGGGCGCGACCAAGGAAATCGTGCCGGGCTACTACTCGGTCAAGGAAGCGATCTTCCCGTTCGCCAAGTTCCAGGGCGTCGATCCGATCCTCGGGCCGGAGATGCGCTCCACCGGTGAGGTGATGGGCGTGGGCCGCAGCTTCAGCGCCGCCTTCGCGCGTGCGCAGGAAGCTGGTGGTATCAAGGCGCCGCCGCTGGGCAAGGCGTTCGTGTCGGTCCGTGATCCGGACAAGAAGCGCGTGCTGCCGGTCGCCAAGGCACTGGTCGAGCGCGGCTACACCCTGGTCGCCACCCGTGGCACCGGCGCGTGGCTGCAGGAGCACGGCATGACCTGCGAAATCGTCAACAAGGTGGTCGAAGGCCGTCCGCACATCGTCGATTCGATCAAGAACGGCGAGATCGTCTACATCGTCAACACGACCGAAGGTCGCGCGGCGATCAACGACTCGTTCTCGATCCGTCGCGAAGCGCTCCAGCATCGCGTGACCTATTCGACCACCATCGCCGGCGCCATGGCGCTGGTGCAATCACTGGAATTCCGCGGTACCGGCCCGGTCTGGTCGCTGCAGGAACTGCACAAGGAGTTGAACGCATGAGAGCACCGATCACCCTGAAGGGCGCGCAGCGTCTGCGCGAAGAGCTTGACCACCTGAAGTCGGTCAAGCGCCCGAAGGTCATCGCGGCGATAGCCGAGGCGCGCGAACACGGCGATCTCAAGGAGAACGCCGAGTACCACGCCGCGCGCGAAGAGCAGGGCTTCATCGAAGGCCGCATCAAGCAGCTGGAAGGTGAGCTCTCGCATGCCGAGATCATCGACATCACCAAGCTCAACGCCGGCAGCAAGGTGGTGTTCGGCGCCACCGTCGAGCTGTCGGACGTGGAGAGCGAGGAAGAGAAGCGCTACCAGATCGTTGGCGACCTGGAAGCGGACATCAAGCTGGGCCTGATCGCGATCTCCTCGCCGCTGGCCCGTGCCTTGATCGGCAAGCTGGAAGGCGATGCGGTCACCATCGACGCGCCGGCCGGCCAGCGCGAGTACGAAATCGTCAGCGTCCAGTACTTGGACTGACGGCGATGGCCACGGCGACGTTGTTGCTGCCGGCGCGCAGCCGGTTTCCGGCGGCGCCGTTGCCCGATGACGTCGCCAAGGCGCTGGGGCGTGCGCAGCGCCGCAGCGCCGAGGCAGGCGAACGCGCCCAGCTGCGTCGGCATTTCCAGACGCAGCCGGACGCGTGGTCTGCCGCAGCCCTGACCCGCCAGCTGGATGTCGGCGATGCCGACCAATCCGTGTGGCTGCGGGCGGATCCGGCCAATGTGGTGCCGGACATGCATGGCGCACGCCTGATGGGGCACGGGGATACCCTGCGCCCCGATCTGGCCGATGTGATGCATCTGCTGCCCGCGTTGCAGCCGTTGTTTGCCGGCTACGGTTTCGTGCTGGATGCACCGGTGCCGTCGCGCTGGTATCTGCGCCTGCCGCCAGGCACCACGCTGCCCGTCTTCGCCGAGCCCGATGAAGTGCTCGGCGATGATCTGTTTGCCCATCTGCCCGAAGGCGATGCAGGCCGCCGTTGGCGCGCCCTGCTGACCGAAGCGCAGGTGGTGTTGCACCAGCACGAGTGGAACCAGCAGCGCGTGGCCGACGGCAAACGTGCGATCAACTCGCTGTGGTTCTGGGGTGGCGGTGAGCTGCCCGAACGTGTGACCACCGCGCATGCCCAGGTCCGCAGCCGTGATGCGCTGCTGCAGGCGCTGGCCAAGGCTGCGGGTCTGCAGGCCGATGGCGAGCAGACCGTGGATGCCCTGGTGGACCTGCGTCAGCTGCGTTCGCTGGAACAGCTGGGCAATGAGGCGATCCGCCCGTTGCTGGCGGCGATCGCGCGCGGGGAATTGAAGCGGCTGGTGCTGGATTTCGAGGACGGCGCCCGCGTGGAGGTCGACAAGACCCAGCGCTGGCAGTTCTGGAAGAAGCCGGTGCAGCTGCACGACCTCTGAGTGCGTCGCGAAGGACAGCCGGCCAGCGGCCGGCTCTACCGGTAGCGGGGCGGTATCATGCTCGCGAACGTCATCGATCGAGCCTGTTTTGACCCAGTCTGAAGCACCCCGTATCCAGCGCCGTCCTGCCGCCGCCGTCAGCGAGTGGCCGTCCTCCATGTTGCCGTTGCTGCAGCGGTTGTACGCCGCGCGCGGGGTGACCGATGCCGCGCAGGCCCAGCCGAAGCTGGCCCAGCTGCATGCGCCGGATCTGCTGGGCAGCATGCAGGCCGCAGTAACGCTGCTGGCCGATGCGATCGCCAACAACGAACGCATCCTGATCGTCGGCGATTTCGACTGCGATGGTGCCACCGCCTGTGCGGTCGGGGTGCGCGGTCTGCGCATGCTCGGCGCGCGCAATGTGGTACACGCGGTGCCCAACCGCATGCTGCATGGCTATGGGCTGTCGCCATCGCTGGTGGCCGAGCTGGCCCCGCTCAATCCGGGCCTGCTGGTCACGGTCGACCATGGCATCGCCTGCCATGCCGGCGTCAACGCGGCCAAGGCGCTGGGCTGGAAGGTGCTGGTCACCGATCACCATCTGCCGGGCGAACATCTGCCGCCGGCCGATGCCATCGTCGACCCCAACATCAGCGGCGATGCGTTCCCCAGCAAGGCACTGGCCGGCGTCGGGGTGATCTTCTATGTACTGATGGCGCTGCGCCGCCACCTGCGCGATCAGGGCGCATATGCCACGGCACCAGAGCCGGACCTGCTGACCCTGCTGGACCTGGTCGCGGTGGGCACCGTCGCCGATCTGGTCGCGCTGGATGACAACAACCGTGCCCTGGTCTCGGCCGGCCTGCGCCGGCTGCGCAGCGGTAAGGGCTGCGTCGGCCTTCAGGCGCTGATCGAGGCCAGTGGGCGTGACGCCTCGCGGCTGACCGGCAGTGACATCGGTTTCGCGCTCGGGCCACGGTTGAACGCCGCTGGCCGGCTGGAAGACATGGCGCTGGGCATCGAGCTGCTGCTCACCGAAGACCGCGCCCACGCGCGTGAGATCGCCACGACGCTGGAGTCGATCAACACCGAGCGCCGTGCGGTCCAGCAGCTGATGACCGACGACGCAGAACTGGCGGTGTCCCGTGCGGTGCTCAGCGCCGAGGGCGTGCGCCCGGTTGCGGCCTGCCTGTTCGATGCCGAATGGCATCCGGGCGTAGTGGGGCTGGTGGCGTCCAAGATGAAGGATCGCCTGCATCGCCCGGTGATCGCCTTCGCACCTTCAGAGCCGGGCGGCGATTCGCTGCGTGGCTCGGCGCGCTCCATTCCCGGCTTCCATATCCGTGACGCGCTGGCCCTGGTCAACGCGGCGCACCCGGGCTTGATCGACAAGTTTGGTGGTCACGCCATGGCCGCCGGCCTGAGCCTGCCGCACGCGCAGCTGGCCGCGTTCGAGCAGGCCTTCGTGGAGGTGGTGGAGCGCACGCTGGATCCACTGTCGCTGCAACAGCTGCTGCTGACCGACGGCGAGCTGTTGCCGCAGGAATTGGACTTTGCCCACGCCGAGGCGCTGCGCCTGGCCGGGCCGTGGGGACAGGGCTTCCCGGAACCGTTGTTCGATGGTCACTTCCAGGTCGCGCGCTGGCAGGTGCTCAAGGAGAAGCACCTGAAACTGAGCCTGCGCGTGCCGGGCCGTGCCGAACCGGTCAGCGCCATCCACTTCAGCGGCTGGACCGGCAATGCGCCGGCCAACCATGTCCATATCGCGTACCGGCTGGTCAGCGATGACTACCGTGGCGGCGGCGCGATCCAGCTGATCGTGGAGCACTGCGCCGACGCGTGACCGGGCAGGTGCGGCTTACTCGCGCACCTGCGTCACCAGCGTCGGCATCTCCCAGGCGCCGCCAGCGGCGACCAGGCGGCACAGCCCGGTGCTGCTCTCTTCCGTCCTGACGAACTGCGTGCCGGTCCAGCCCCAGGTGGTGGAGTACCAGCAATCGCCAAGGCCACGGCCCTTGTGCGCCTCCTGGATGGTGCGGACCTCATCACCGACCGCTGCCGTGGTGACCAGCCGCGGCTGGTACGGCGCGCGGTCGTTGATCACCCAATAGCCGTCACCGGTGTTGTACGCGCCGCGCCAGCAGCTCAGCGAGACCAGCAGTTTGTCGGCGCTGAGCCGCTGCACCGTCAGCGCTTCGGGTTCCTCGCCGGGTGACAGGCTGCCGCTGGCTCCCAGCGCTTCGCAATCGTCGGCCGACGTCACTGCTGTGAGGGCGGCACGCAGCGCCGGCGATGCGGCCAGCGCAGTGTCCGCCGGGCGGGTTGCTACCGGCTTGCCCAGCTGCACGACCGGCACCGGCAGTGCGGGCGGCACCGAGGATTCGGCGAGGGTGCCCTTGCGCATCAACGCGCCGGGTGTGCCAAGGCGACCCTGGAACGCATCCATCTTCAACAGCACGGCCGAGGCGCCCTGATCGGAGACCGTCCAGCGCGCGCCATCGTCGCCGATCAGCTCGATGCGGCTGTTGCGCGTCAGTGAGCCGAGCAGGGCGGTGAGCTGCTTCGCGGAAAAAGTGGCGGTGCCCTCGGCGGCATCGAACTGCATCGGGCCCAGCGAGGTGCCATTGATCTGCAGGCTGAGCCGCTGGGTGGCGCTGTTGTCGTCGTACTGGCCGAGCATCAGTTCCGCCTGCACGGGCTGGTGCGGTCCGCCCGCGCGGGTGAGCAGGATCGAGACCGGATCGCCGCCATTGTCATCGGCGTGATAACCGGCGGCGCGGCAGGTACGGGTGTTGTCGCAGGCCAGCGTCCAATCGTGGTGGGTGAACGTCACGCCCTCGATGGGGGCGGCGTAACCGGGCAGGGTGAGCCCCATCAACAGCGGGGCGGCCAACAACAGGCGCATGCGGCATCCTTGGTCCATCAATCCGTGGAGGGCGATCTTGGCCCAGCACGGATGAGGCGTCCATGACCGGAACAGGCGATTGCCGCCGCTCAACCCCGTTCTCGTGCGCCGTGCGTTCAATGAGGTGTCATCGAATCAGGAGCGTCACATGGGACTCGCACTGCGCAGTATCGGTCTGCTCGCGCTGCTGTGCTGGCAGCTGCCCAGCGTGCACGCCCAGCCGCGGCGGTTGCCGCCGCCACGACCACCGATCCTGCAGGTGGCCGGCGCCGAGGTGCCGGTGCGGCTGACCGAGGCCCGTATCGACAGCCGTGTCATGGCGGGGCTGGGTGAAACCACGATCGAGTTGACCTTCCACAATCCCAACGTGCGGGTGCTGGAAGGGCAGCTGGCATTTCCGCTGGCCGCGGGCCAACAGGTGGCCGGGTTCGCACTGGATATCGACGGTGAGCTGCGCGACGCGGTGCCGGTCCCCAAGGCGCAGGGCCGCCAAGTGTTCGAGGCGATCGAGCGCCGCCAGGTGGATCCGGGGCTGCTGGAACAGACCGCCGGCAATCAGTTCCGGCTGCGGCTCTATCCCATCCCGGCGCGTGGTGAGCGTCGCGTCCGTCTGGTGCTGCGCGACAGCCTGCCGACCGTCCCGCAGGGCCTGCAGTGGTCACTGCCCGTGTTCTTTGCACGCCAAGCCGAGCAGGTAACGGTGAAGCTCGAGGCCAGCGGGACGGGCAAGCCGGTCGCCGTTGGCGCCAATCCACTGGGATTCACAGTGAAGACTGGCGCCTATGCCGCGCAGTGGCAGGGGCGGGGCGCGGATCTGCCTGCACAGCTGCAGTGGAACCTTCCGCTCGCGCGCAGCACTGACGTGGTCACCGGTCTGCATGAGGGGCAGCGCTATCTGCTGGCCAGCGTGCCGGTTCGCACGTCCACCGCGCCGCGCGTTCTGCCTCGGCGCATCGGCCTGCTCTGGGATGCATCGGGCTCGGCAGGGTCACGCGACCGCGCGGCCGAACTGGCGGTACTGGATCGCTACTTCCAGGCCCTCGGCACCGGCCAGGTCCAGTTGACCGTGCTGCGTGACCGCAGCGAAACGCCGCGGGAGTTCACCGTCAACAAGGGCGACTGGTCAGCACTGCGCGAGTACCTGCAGGCACTGCCCAACGATGGCGCCAGTGCGCTGGGCGACTGGATGCCGAATCCCGCCATCGGCGAGTACCTGCTGGTCAGCGACGGCCTGGCCAACTACGGCAGCCAGACGTTGCCCACGCTGTCGCCCGATCAACGCCTGTATGCGCTGAGCGGCGCTGGTGCGAAGACCGACACCCCGCGCCTGCGCGCCTGGACCGGCGCCCATCATGGTCAGCTGCTGCAGGTGAGCAATGAGGCGGACGTGGCTGGCGTGATGCCGCTGCTGCTCCAGCAGCCGGTTGAGGTGGCCGAGGTCGTGGCGCGTGGCGTGGAGGACGTGAACGTGGATGCCGCCAGCGCCACACAGGGTTGGATCCGCATCACCGGCCGCGTGCTGCGTCCCGATGCGACGGTGCTGCTGTCTCTGCGCGGTGGCGGAAGTGATCCACAACCGATCACGCTCAGCCTCGCTAACGCACGGGGGATGGACGGCGGCCTGGTCGCGCACGCGTGGGCGAATGCCCGCTTGGCCACGCTCGCGGCTGACCCGGCCGGGACGCCAGCGTTCAAGCTGCTGGCCCAGCAGTTCGGTGTGGTGACCGCCGATACCTCGCTGCTGGTTCTTGAAACGTTGGACGACTACCTGCGTTACGGGATCCGTCCGCCGGCACCCCTGCGCGCCGCCTACGACCAGCGCCATGCAGTAACGGTGGCCGACGCGGCGACCGAGCGGAAGCGCCGCCTGGATGGCATCGCCCGCCAGTTCGCCGAGCGCGAGCAGTGGTGGAATACCCGCTGGCCCAAGAATGCGCCACCGCGACCCAAGCCGGAATCGCGGTCCGACGCCGCACCGGTCGCCATGGCGATGGCGCCGCCACCGCCGGCACCTGCGGCGCCGATGGCGCTGGATCGGGTTGAGCTCACCGCCTCGGCGGTTGCCGATGAGGCGGAGGCCAGCACCGAGCGCCGCGCCAAATTGGCACCGAAGACCAACAGCGGCCAGATCACCCTGACCCTGGCGCCGTGGGCGCCGGATTCGGCCTACGCACGCCACCTGCGCGACGCCACGCCCGCCCAGCTGTATCCGCTGTACCTGCAGGAGCGCGAACAACACGCCGGCAGCAGTGCGTTCTATCTGGACGTGGCCGATCTGCTGCTGGCCAGCGGGCAACGTGATCTCGCCCTGCGGGTGCTGTCAAACCTGGCTGAGATGCAGCTGGAGAACCGTCACGTGCTGCGCGTGCTCGGCTACCGGCTGATGCAGGCCAAGGCGCCGGCGCTGGCCGTGCCGGTGTTCCGGCAGGTGCTGGCGATGGGCGAGGAGGAGCCACAGAGTTTCCGTGATCTCGGCCTGGCGCTGGAAGCGGCGGGGGAGTACCAGGCGGCGGTGGCATCCCTGTATGAAGTGGTGGTGCGGCCGTGGGATGGCCGCTTCGACGGCATCTCGTTGATCGCGCTGGATGAACTGACCCGGCTCATCGTGCGCGAGCGCGTCGATGCCTCGGCCATCGACCCGCGCCTGCGCCGGGCGATGCCGTTGGACCTGCGCGTGGTGCTGAGCTGGGACAGCGACAACAGCGACATGGACCTGTGGGTCACCGACCCCAACGGCGAGCGCGCCTACTACGGCAACCGTCTGACCTACCAGGGCGGGCAGATGTCGCAGGACTTCACCGGCGGCTATGGCCCGGAGCAGTTCTCGTTGCGTGATGCCAAGCCGGGCACCTACAAGATCGAAGCGAACTACTTCGGCAGCCGCGAGCAGGTGGTCACGGGTGCCACCACCTTGATGCTGCGCCTGAGCACCAAGTGGGGCAGCCGCGACCAGCGCGACCAGCAGGTCACGCTGCGCTTGAAGGACCGGGCGGAGACGGTGCTGGTCGGGGAGTTCGAGGTGAAGTGAGCGCCGGCGTGGTGCAGGAGGACGTCGCGCCGTGTGCCGCCAGCGGCCAATACCCCGCCAAGTCGATAATCCTCAGTCCTGGGGCACTGCCTGCGTGACCGACAACGCTCGCCGCTGCCGGCGCAGTCCGAAAAGAGGACGCAGCCAGCCGATGCGCCGGATCAGCACTTCGTTCAGCAGCAGGCAGCCCGCCACCGTCCCGGCCAAGACCAGCAGCGGCTCCCACCACGGCCCAAGATGCAGCGGCTTTAGCCCGAACAGCAGCGCGATGATCAGGCTCTGGTGCAGGATGTACCAGGGATACACCGCCTCGGTGCAGTACGGCAGCCAGCGGAATGGGCGATCCAGGTACACCTTGGCCCAGCCGAGCAGGGTCAGCAGCACGGCCCACAGGTACAGCGACTGGCTGGCCATCACCTGCACCGTCCAGATGCTGTCCGGCCACTGCCGCAACATGGAATCGGCCGGCAACACCCGCCCCAGGATGCGGATGCCGAAGTACCAGCACGCCGCAAAGACCGCCACCCCCAGGGTGAGCCGGCGCAGCTCGACCACGCGTGCCCAGAACGGGGTGGCGCGGGCGAGCAGATAGCCGGCCAGGAATACCGTGCCGTACTTGGCGTGCTGGTACCAATCGCCGAACAGCAGGTTGGTGGAGGGAAACCGGGGATCGAGCCAGGCCACCCAGCCGAAGGAGAGCAGCGAGGGTAATCCGATCAGCATCGGCGCCGGCGCCCGGGCGTAGCGCTCCACCGCGCGGCGCACCGCAGGGGTCTCCAGCACCGGCATCAGCAGCGCCAGCAGCAGTGTGTACACCCACAGGTAGGCCAGATACCACAGGTGGTTCCAGGTGATGCGCAGCTGCCACCCGGCGAACGTGTCCTGGGGCCAGGCCGGCATCTGCCAGTAGCGCAGCAGGAAGGCGCCGAAGCCGGGTTCGATACGTCCGTTGGTGAGCGCCTCGGCGTAAGGCTGGATCGGCACCACGACGAACATTCCGAACAGCAGCGGCAGCAGCAACCGCCACGTGCGCAGCACGGCAAAGCGCGCGATGTGCACCTCTGGGCGCATCAAGGCGATGGCGATACCCGAAAGCAGGAACAGCAGCTGCATCCGCCATCGGTTGACCAGCAGCATCGGCCATTGCAGCCACTCGGCGGTGTAGTCGCTCTTGAGATGGAAGCCCCAGCCATCCACGTAGGCCATGGCGGTGTGATAGAGGATGAGCAGGGCGAAGGCGAGCACGCGCAGGGCGTCGATGTCGTGGCGGCGTGGCATGGTCGGGACAGCGAAGGAAGGAGCGTCCACGTTGCGCAGTCGCTGCGCGGTCCGCCATGCCAAAGGGAGCTGCCGTCGGCGCCAAGTGACGAATGGCGGTCGCCAAGGGACGGGTGGGGCGCACTACCATGCGGGGATGAGACACCCTGACGACCCTTTGCAAATGGATGATTCAATGGCGAACGGACGTGCCGCACGGTGGCGGCCGGGTGCGCGGATGCTGGTGTGGTCGGTGATCCTGTTGACCAGTGCGGTGGCCAATGCGCTGGTCGACGTCATGGACGCGGCTCGCCGTGGTGACGATCTCGGCCTGTGGCAACCGATGATCTGGGAGCTGAGCAGCGTCACGATGATCCTGCTGACGCTACCGGTCCTGTGGTGGGGCTGCCAGCGCTGGCCGCTGCATGCCGATACCTGGAGGCGGCGCCTGCCGCTGTACCTGCTGGCCAGCGTGGCGTGGTCGCTGGTGCATGTCACCGGGATGATGGCGTTGCGCCATCTGGCCTATGCCGCGCTGGGCCATCACTACCAGGACGATGCCACCTGGCCGGTACGTCTGTTGTACGAGTACCTCAAGGATGTCCGGGCCTTCTTCACCTTCGTGGCGATCGAGCACTTTTTCAGCTGGTTCGGGCGGCGCCGGCAGGGCGAAGCGCATCTGCTGGCCGCGCCGGACGATGCTCCCCCGGTGGACGCCGTGGAGCGTCCGGAGCGGTTCCTGGTGCGCAAGCTGGGGCGCGACTTCCTGGTCGCCACCGGTGATATCGAGTACGCCCAGGCCGCGGGCAACTACGTCAATCTGCGGGTGCGCGGGCACGATTACCCGCTGCGCAGCACCATGGCCGCGCTGGAAGAGCGATTGGATCCGGGGATTTTCGTGCGTGCCCACCGCAGCTGGCTGGTGAACGTGCGTCACCTGGTCTCGATCGAGCCGCTGGACGGGGGTGAGGCCCTGCTGCACATGGACGATGGCGGCCGGGTGCCCTGCAGCCGCCGCCAGCTGCCCTCGTTCCGGCAGGCGCTGGCCGTGCAGGGGGCGGCCTGAGGCCAATGCGCACGGGGGGGCGGCACCCTGCAGGCTTGGCCGGGCAGGCCCCGGATAGGCTATGATGGACAGTCTTTTCGCACGCATTAATCGCCGACATGATCGAGCTCAATCCTGTCCGCCAGCGCATCACCGATCTCACCGATCGCGTGCTCTCGCTCAGGGGGTATCTTTGACTACGACGCCAAGAAAGAGCGTCTGGAAGAAGTAACCCGGGAACTGGAAAACCCGGATATCTGGAACAACGCCGAGTACGCCCAGAATCTTGGCCGCGAACGCGCCAATCTGGACAAGACCGTCGGCGGCATCGCCACGATCCTCGACGGCTTGACCGAGTCGGGTGAATTGCTGGAGCTGGCCGAAAGCGAGCAGGACGAAGAAACCGCCCTGGCCGTGGTCAGCGACCTGGACAAGTACCAGAAGCACGTGGAACAGCTGGAGTTCCAGCGCATGTTCTCCGGGCAGATGGATACCGCGGCGGCCTTCGTCGACATCCAGGCCGGTGCCGGCGGTACCGAAGCCCAGGATTGGGCCGAAATCCTGCTGCGCATGTACCTGCGCTGGTGCGAATCGCGCGGCTGGAAGACCGAGCTGATGGAAGTCTCCGGCGGCGACGTCGCGGGCATCAAGTCGGCCACGCTGCGCGTGGAAGGCGATTACGCCTACGGCTGGCTGAAGACCGAGACCGGCGTCCATCGCCTGGTGCGCAAGTCGCCGTTCGATTCGGACAACCGCCGCCACACCAGTTTCACCTCGGTGTTCGTGTCGCCGGAAGTCGATGACAACATCGAGATCGACATCAATCCGGCCGACCTGCGTACCGATGTGTACCGTTCCTCCGGCGCGGGTGGTCAGCACGTCAACAAGACCGAATCGGCGGTGCGTATCACGCACATCCCGACCAACACGGTCGTGGCCTGCCAGACCGGCCGCAGCCAGCACCAGAACCGCGACAACGCGATGAAGATGCTGGCCGCCAAGCTGTACGAGCTGGAAATCCAGAAGCGCAACGCCGAGCGCGATGCGGTGGAAGCCACCAAGTCCGATATCGGCTGGGGCAGCCAGATCCGCAACTACGTGCTCGACCAGAGCCGCATCAAGGACCTGCGCACCGGCATCGAGCGCTCCGATACGCAGAAGGTGCTGGACGGCGACCTCGACGAATTCGTCGAAGCCAGCCTGAAGTCCGGCCTGGCCGTGGGTGCCAAACGCACCGACGCCTGACCGTCGGGGCCGCCGCGGGCGGCCCCGATCCGTTGTGCCCGGGTCACGCCCGGTTTCGCAATCCGCCCCGACCATCGGCATGATGGCGGGGACCGCACCTCCCCCCGACATACATAGACCCACGCCATGAACGATCAGACCGCCGCGCCGCAGCCCCCCGTCGACGAGAACAGCCTCATCGCCGAGCGCCGCGCGAAACTGACCGCCCTGCGCGGGCAGGGCATCGCCTACCCGAACGATTTCCGCCGCGAGCATTTCGCCGGCACCCTGCAGGCCGAGTTCGCCGATGCCGAGCAGTGGACCGCCGAAGCACTGGAAGCCAGTGACCGCCAGGTCAAGATGGCCGGCCGCCTGATGGCCAAGCGCGTGATGGGCAAGGCCAGCTTCGCCCAGATCCAGGACGAATCCGGCCGTATCCAGCTGTTTCTGCAGGGCAGCACCCTGGGCGATGCCTACACCGCCTTCAAGGGCTGGGACGTGGGCGACATCATCGCCGTGGAGGGTGGGCTGACCCGCACCAAGACCGGTGAACTGTCGGTCAAGGCCACCAGCATCCGCCTGCTGACCAAGTCGCTGCGCCCGCTGCCGGACAAGTGGCACGGTCTGGCCGACGTGGAGCAGCGCTACCGCCAGCGCTACGTGGACCTGATCGTGACCCCGGAGTCGCGCGAGGTGTTCATCAAGCGCTCGCGGATCATCCGCGCCATGCGCGCCTGGCTGGACAACCGCGACTTCCTGGAAGTCGAAACCCCGATGATGCATTACATCCCCGGTGGCGCCACGGCCAAGCCGTTCACCACCCACCACAACGCGCTGGATCTGGACCTGTACCTGCGCGTGGCCCCGGAGCTGTACCTCAAGCGCCTGGTCGTGGGTGGGCTGGAGCGCGTGTACGAGATCAACCGCAACTTCCGCAATGAAGGCGTCAGCACCCGCCACAACCCGGAATTCACCATGATGGAGCTGTACGAGGCCTACGCCACGTACACCGAAGTGATGGACCTGACCGAGGGTGTGATCCGTGACGTGGCCAGCAAGGTACTGGGCACCACCACGGTCCAATGGGACGGCGCCACGATCGATCTGGCCCCGGCGTTCCGCCGCTGGCGCATGGACGAGGCGGTCCGTCACCACAACCCGGAGATCAGTGCGGCTGACTGCACCGATCGTGATGCGCTGGTGGCCCACTGCGAGCGCCTGAAGATCCGCATCAAGCCGTCCTATGGCTGGGGCAAGTTGCTGCTGGAGATCTTCGAGGCCACGGTGGAGCACACGCTGATCCAGCCGACCTTCATCACCGATCACCCGGTGGAAGTCTCGCCGCTGGCCCGTGCCAACGATGACCAGCCGGGCTATACCGACCGCTTCGAGCTGTTCATCAACGGCAAGGAGCTGGCCAACGGCTTCTCCGAGCTGAATGACCCGGAAGACCAGGCGGCCCGTTTCCAGGCCCAGGTCACGGCGAAGGAGGGTGGTGATGACGAGGCCATGCATTACGACGCCGATTACATCCGCGCGCTGGAGTACGGCATGGCGCCGACCGGCGGCCTGGGCATCGGTATCGACCGGTTGGTGATGCTGCTCACCGGCAGCAGCTCGATCCGTGACGTGCTGCTGTTCCCGTATATGCGTCCGGAAAACTGAGACGTAGGTCCGGGCGTGCTTGGGGCACGTCCGGATGGGGGTTCCGCTCCCGTGGCCGCGCGAGTATGGTTTCTGCGTGGCCTCAGCGAGGTGCCAGGGCGTGATGGCCACGGACCATGACGGGTCGCAGGAGGTGCCTACATTGGCATCACACTGTGACGACGATCATGAACTGGGGTGTTCATGACGGGAGGCGGACCCATGCAAGGTGCCAGTGTCCAGAGCGGCGGAGTATCCTCTCCGCAGCATGTTCCAGTGTGGTCAAGGAAGAAGGCAGAAGCAGCCTTGAATATTGTCATCGTTGACGATCAGACGTCCGCGCGTACCATGCTGCGCCATGTCATCGAGGACATCGCGCCGGAACTGTCCGTGCACGACTTCGGCGATCCACTCACAGCGCTCGCCTGGTGCGAGTCGCATGCCGTGGATCTGCTGCTGCTCGACTACCGCATGCCGGAGATGGACGGGCTGGAGTTCGCCCGCCGTTTCCGACGCCTGCCCAAGCACCGCGACATCCCGGTGATCCTGATCACCGTGGTCGGCGACGAGCCGATCCGCCAGGCCGCGCTGGAAGCCGGGGTCATCGATTTCCTGGTCAAGCCGATCCGCCCGCGCGAACTGCGCGCGCGTTGCTACAACCTGCTGCAGCTGCGCCAGCAGTCAGAGAACGTCAAGCAGCGCGCGCTGTCGCTGGAACAGCGCCTGCTGGCCAGCATGCACGAGGTGGAAGAGCGCGAGCGCGAGACGCTCTCGCGGCTGGCGCGTGCCATCGAATTCCGTGATGCCGGCACCAGCGCCTACCTGGAACGCATGGCCCATGTGGCCGGCCTGATCGCCGAGCAGCTTGGGCTGCCGGAGGAAGAGGTCAAGCTGATCGAGATGGCCGCGCCCCTGCACGACATGGGCAAGATCGCCATTCCCGACGCGGTGCTGCTCAAGCAGGGCAAACTGAGCGATGAGGAGCAGGCGATCATGCGCCGGCACCCGCGCATCGGCTACGAACTGCTCAGTGGCAGCCAGAACCGTTTCATCCAGGTGGGCGCGCTGATCGCGCTGCGCCACCACGAGCGTTACGACGGCAGCGGCTACCCGGATGGGCTGGTCGGTGACGCCATTCCGCTGGAAGCGCGCATCGTGGCCGTGGCCGATGTGTTCGATGCCCTTATCTCACCGCGTCCGTACAAGGAAGCATGGACCATGGAAGCCACGCTGGCCTATCTGTACGCCCAGCGTGGACGGTTGTTCGATCCGCGCTGCGTCGATGCCCTGATGCGCGGCCGTCTCCAGCTTGAGGACATCTGCGCACAGCACTCCACTGCGTCATCCCGCCCGGGGATGTGATATGCGCCGTCTGTACCCGCGCCTGAAACAACGTCTGGCGCAACGCCCGGATTCCGAACACGGCCAGGCGATCGTGCGGATAGCGCTGATCACGCTGATCCTGATGTATGTGCTCATGCCTGGCCCGCGCCACGATCTGCCGCCGGCGCAGTACCACGGCGTACTGGCGATCGTCCTGACCGGGCTGACCCTGTCGCTGGGGCTGTTCGGGTGGCTGCTATGGCGCCCCGGGCGCTCGGACCCGCGTCGGGTGGCCGGCATGCTGGCCGACTATGGCTTGATCGCGGCCGGCATGGTGCAGATGGGCGAGCCGCTGGCCTGGGTCTACATCGTGGTGATGTGGGTCACGGTCGGCAACGGCATGCGGTTCGGCAACAACTATCTTTACGTGGCCGTGGCGATGGCCATGGTGAGCTTTGGCAGCACCGCGCTGCTGACGCCGTACTGGGGGCAGAACGCGCGGCTGGCATTTGGCCTCTGGCTGGGCCTGGCCGCGGTGCCGCTGTACTTCTCCACGCTGCTGCGCCAGTTGACCCGGACCATGGCCGAGGCACGCCGTGCCAACGAAGCCAAAAGCCGCTTCCTGGCCAACATGAGCCACGAGTTCCGCACGCCGCTCAATGGTCTGTCCGGCATGACCGAAGTGTTGGCCACCACCAAACTGGATGAAGAGCAGCGCGAGTGCGTCAATACCATCCAGGCCTCCTCGCGCAGCCTGCTGGCGCTGGTGGAGGAGGTGCTGGACATCTCGGCCATCGAAGCGGGCAAGCTGCGCGTCAACGCCGAGGATTTCGCGCTGGCCGATGTGATCCAGGCCATCGGGCTGATCCTGCTGCCACAGGCGAAAGGCAAGCGGCTGGATTACCGGGTCAAGGTGGCCGAGACCGTACCGCCGCTGCTGCGTGGTGACGTCGGGCATCTGCGCCAGATCCTGCTCAACCTGGCCGGCAACGCAGTCAAGTTCACCGACCACGGCCGCGTGGAAATCCGTGTCGGCGTGCTCAATGCTGAATCCAACGGCGGCGTGCGGCTGCGCTTCGACATTCTGGACACCGGGATCGGTGTCGCGCCGGAGATGCGGCCGCGCCTGTTCGAGGCGTTCGAGCAGGCCGATGTCAGCATGGCCCGTCGCCACGAAGGCACCGGCCTGGGTACGACCATCGCCAAGGGCCTGGTCGAGGCGATGGGCGGGGAGATCGGCTACGACGACAACCCGCCGCAGGGCAGCCGTTTCTGGGTCGAACTGCCGTTCGCGCCGCCGCGCGTGCCGCTGGGCACCGTGACCCCGGCCCTGGTGGGGGATGGGCTGCCGGACAGCAACGGCAACGTCATCGCGTTCGCCGATCCGTTCCTGCGCCACCGCGCGCGCGTGCGCAGCATGCACATTTTGGTGGCCGACGACCATGAGGCCAACCGCATGGTGCTCCAGCGGCTGCTGCAGAAGGCCGGCCACAAGGTGTTGTGCGTCAATGGCGGCGAAGCGGTGCTTGATGCAATGGCCGAGAGCGATTTTGATGCGGCGATCGTGGACCTGCACATGCCCGGCATGAGCGGCCTGGACATGCTCAAGGAACTGCGGGTGATGCAGGCCGGCGGTGGGCCACGCACGCCGGTGCTGGTGCTCAGCGCCGATGTGACCCCCGAGGCGATCCAGCGCTGTACCCAGGCCGGCGCCCACACGTTCCTGGCCAAGCCGGTGGTCGCGGTGCGGCTGCTGGACGTACTGGCCGACATCGCCTCCAACGGCCAGCTCAAGGCCAGCGCACCGATCGTGCGCACCGCCACCGCCCTGGATGGCGTGCTGGATCCCGGCGTGCTGGATGAGCTCGCCTCGCTGGGCATGGGCGATGGCTTCGAACGGGAGTTCATCCGCCAATGCCTGGCCGACGCCGAACAGTGCATGGGGGTGGCGCTGGCCGATGGCGAGCGCGGCGACTGGGTGCACTTCCGCGAGCAGGCGCATGCGATCAAGGGCGTGGCCAGCAACCTGGGCCTGGTCCGCGTGGCGAACCGTGCGGGCGATCTGATGCGGATGGCTGACTGGCAGCTCAAGAGCGAATGGCGCCAGCGCATGACTCTGCTCCAGACCGGTATCAAGGAAGGGCGACAGGCGTTGGACGCGCGTGCGCAGCGCAAGGCGCAGGGTCAAGCCGACGACGGCGGCGACATGCGCTGAGCGGGAGCATAAAAAAAGCCCGGCGGCCGCCGGGCTTGAACAACACAGGGGAGGGGGAGGACTCAGGCGACGTCGAGGGTCGCGCGGCGGGTCTGGGCCTTGATCAGGCGGTCCATCGTGCGCAGCGACTTGTCGCCCAGGGCGAGTGCGGAATCCACCCACACCTTGGTGATCTCCAGCAGTTCGTCATAGCGCACGGCCTGGGCCAGGTTGCGCGCGGCATTCATCGCCAGGTACGAGTGCGGAATGCGCTGATGCTGGCGGATCAGATCCTCCACGGCCTTGATGCCCTGGCCCTTGGGTACCAGCACGTCGACCACGCCCATGGCGTACATCTCGTCGGAGGAATACACGCGGCCGTCCAGGATGATCTTCTCGGCCTGCTGCGGGGCCACGCGCTTGCACAGGAACGAGTAGGCGCCCATGCCCGGGAACAGGCCGAACAGCACTTCCGGCAGGCCCATGCCGCAGCCTTCCTCGGCCACGATGGTGTGGCAGGCCAGTGCCATTTCCAGGCCACCGCCGAGCGCGTCACCCTGGATCAGCGCGATCGAGCGTACGTCACCCCCGAAGCCGGTGTGCAGGTGGTGCACGCCTTCCACGCAGCGCTGTGCGTAGGTCAGCAGGCGGTCGCGGTTGCCCTCGCGGATGAGCCGGGTGAACAGGTCCAGATCGCCGCCCAGATTGTAGGCATTCGCATCGGAGGCCAGTACGAAGTGGCGCAGCTTGCCGCTGTTGCGTTCGGCCGGGGTGCGGGTGATCGCGCTCATGAAATTCCACATCTCATCGAGCATGTCCTTGCGGCAGCACGGGCGGATGCCGCTGGAGGCATCGGCGTGCATGTAGAGCCAATGGGCATCGTCGTTGCCGGTGGTCGCGGTGCGGATGGTGGCGTAGCGATGATTGACGGGCAGCTTTTCAATGGTGCTCATGGCAGTTTCCTCGGAGGCTGGCCCGCTGGGAGGACGGTGGGCGGCGGGCCTGACGGGTCCACACGCCGCGATCCTACACCCCCGGCATCTCACACCATGCAAAAGGCCCCCGCCGTTGCCGGCAGGGGCCCTGTGGACAGGCAAGGGTTGGGCATCCGTTACGGCGCGGGCGTATCGCGCAGTTCGCGGCGCAGGATCTTGCCGACGTTGGTCTTCGGCAGCTCCTTGCGGAATTCCACGATGCGCGGGTGCTTGTAGCCGGTCAGATTGGCACGCGCGTGTTCCTTGACCATCTCCGCGGTGAGGTTGGGGTCCTTCTTGACGATGACCACTTTGACCACTTCGCCGGACTTGTCATCGGGCACGCCGACCGCAGCGACTTCGAGCACGCCGGGCATCATCGCGATGACGTCTTCGACCTCATTGGGGTACACGTTGAAGCCGGACACCAGGATCATGTCCTTCTTGCGGTCCACGATGTAGAAGAAACCCTGTTCGTCCATCCGCGCCATGTCGCCGGTGTGCAGCCAGCCCTCGGCATCCACCGCTGCGGCGGTGTCTTCCGGGCGCTGCCAGTAGCCCTTCATCACCTGCGGGCCCTTGATGCACAGCTCGCCGACGTCGCCGGCGGGCAGGGTCTGACCGTTATCGTCCTTGACGCAGGCGTCGGTGGACGGAATCGGCAGGCCGATCGCGCCGTTGTACTCGGCCAGGCTGAGCGGATTGATGCAGGCGGCCGGCGAGGTCTCGGTCAGGCCGTAGGCCTCGACCAGGGTCACGCCGGTGACCTTCTTCCAGCGCTCGGCAACGGCACGCTGCACCGCCATGCCGCCACCCAGGGTGACCTTCAGCGAGGAGAAATCGATCTCGTCGAAGCCGGGGGTGTTGAGCAGGCCGTTGAACAGCGTGTTGACGCCGGTGATCGCGGTGAAGCGAGTGGCCTTGAGCTCCTTGACGAAGCCCTTCATGTCGCGCGGATTGGTGATCAGATAATTGCAGCCACCGAACTTCATGAAGACCAGGCCGTTCGCCGTCAACGCGAAGATGTGGTACAGCGGCAGGGCGGTGATGATCACCTCCTTGCCCATCTCGATCCCCGAGGCGGAGATCCACGCCGAGGCCTGCTGCATGTTGGCGACCAGGTTGCGGTTGGTCAGCATCGCGCCCTTGGCCACGCCGGTGGTGCCGCCGGTGTACTGCAGGAAGGCGACATCGTCGTGATCGATCTCGACCTTGGGCAGGGTGTGGCGGCTGCCGAGTTTGAGCGCCTGGTTGAAGCGGATCGCGCCGCGCAGGCTGTAGTTGGGCACCATCTTCTTGATGTACTTCAGTACGAAGTTCACCACGATGCCCTTGGCACCGAGCATGTCGCCCAGGCCGGTGGTCACCACCTGCTTGATCGGGGTATCGGCAATGACCTGCTGCACGGTGTCGCAGAAGTTGTCGACCACCACCAGCACGGCCGCGCCGGAATCCACCAGCTGGTGCTTGAGCTCGCGGGCGGTGTACAGCGGGTTGACGTTGACCACGGTCAGGCCGGCACGCAGCACGCCGAAGGTCGCGATCGGGTACTGCAGGCAGTTGGGCATCATCAGGGCAACGCGGTCGCCCTTCTTGAGCTGCAGCTCACCGAGCAGGTAGGCGGCGAACTGTTCGACCAGTGCGTCCGTTTCCCCGTAGGTCAGAACCTTGCCGAAACTGGAGTAGGCGGGGCGGTCGCGGAACTTGGCCACCGAGGTGTCGAAGACGGCCGAGACCGAATGGAACTCGTTGACGTCGATCTCGGCGGGTACGCCTTTGGGATAACTCTGCAGCCAGGGTCGTTCCAGACTCATATTCCCCCTCCAGGAAACGTGGATGATGTGATGCGATGACGGAGAGTATCCGTCGTTTCATGCCTCGGCAGCATACCGTCCCGAATGGAAAACGCGAAGGGCCCGTGAAGAACGGCCGCAGAGTGACTGCGGGGCGCGCTGTTTGCGACATGCGCGGTTCCTGCCCACGACCGTTGGTCGTGGGCTACCGGAAGGTCACGGCCGCAGGCGCGTGACCCGGTATCGCCGGCACCGAGCCGGCTGGCTTACTTCTTCCCCGCCAGCTGACGCAGCACGTACTGCAGCAGGCCGCCGTGCTTGAAGTACTCCACTTCCTTCGGGGTCAGCAGCATCACATGCGCCTCGAAGGTCTTCTTCGTGCCATCGGCCTTGGTGGCGGTGAGGGTGGCCGACTTGCTGGCGCCATCCTCCAGGCCTGTGATGTCGACCACTTCCGAGCCGTCCAGGCCCAGGCTCTGCGCGTTCTCGCCGTTCTTGAACTGCAGCGGCAGCACGCCCATGCCGACCAGGTTGGAGCGGTGGATACGCTCGAAGCTCTCGGCGATCACCGCTTTGACACCCAGCAGGTTGGTGCCCTTGGCCGCCCAGTCGCGCGAGGAGCCGGTGCCGTATTCCTTCCCGGCGAAGACCACTAGCGGGACGCCTTCAGCCTTATACTTGACGGCCGCATCGTAGATCGCCAGCTTCTGCGGCTCGCCGCCATCGTTCGGGAAGTACAGGGTGTTGCCGCCTTCTTCGCCGCCGAACATCAGGTTCTTGATCCGGATGTTGGCGAAGGTGCCGCGAACCATGACGTCATCATTGCCGCGGCGGCTGCCGTAGCTGTTGAAGTCGGCCGGCTGCACGCCGCGCTCCTGCAGGAAGCGGCCCGCCGGGGAATCCTTTTTGATGTTGCCGGCCGGCGAGATATGGTCGGTGGTGATCGAATCGCCGAACAGACCCATCACCCGCGCGCCGTGCACGTCATCGATGTGGCCGACGTCCATCGTCATGCCTTCGAAGTAGGGCGGGTTCTTGATGTAGGTCGAGCTGCCGTCCCACTCGTACAGATCGCCATCGGGGGATTTGATGGTGTTCCAGCGGGTGTCGCCCTTGAACACGTCGGCATAGTTCTTCTTGAACATCTCCGGCCCGATGGTCGCGGCGATCACGTCGCCGATTTCCTTGTTGCTCGGCCAGATATCGCGCAGGTACACCGGCTGGCCATCGCTGCCCGTGCCCAGCGGCTCGGTGGTCAGATCAATATCGGTGGTGCCGGCGATGGCGTAGGCGACGACCAGCGGCGGGCTGGCCAGGTAATTCATCTTCACTTCCGGGTGCACACGGCCTTCGAAGTTGCGGTTGCCCGACAACACCGAGGCCACCACCAGGTCACCGGCGGCGATACCGGCACTGACTGCGGTGGGCAGGGGGCCGGAGTTGCCGATGCAGGTGGTGCAGCCATAGCCGACCACATAGAACCCGACCTTCTCCAGCTCGGTGAGCACACCGGCTTTTTCCAGGTAATCGGTGACCACGCGCGAGCCTGGGCCGAGCGAGGTCTTGACCCACGGCTTGCGGTCCAGGCCCTTGGCTGCGGCGTTACGCGCGAGCAGTCCGGCACCGATCATCACCGCCGGATTGGAGGTGTTGGTGCACGAGGTGATCGCGGCGATCACCACCGCGCCATCCTTCAGGCGGACCTTCTGGCCATCCAGCTCGACATCGCTGTAACCCTTGGCCAGCTGTTCGTTGCCGACCGCCGCGCCACCGCCTTCGTTGACGAACGTGGAGACGTCGTCGTTGCGCTTGTCACGGTTGGTGGTCAGGCCAACCAGGTTCTCGCGGTAGTTCTGCTTGACGTCTTCCAGCAGCACGCGGTCCTGCGGGCGCTTGGGGCCGGCCAGCGAGGGCTTGACCTCGCCCATGTCCAGCTCCAGCGTGGCGCTGTAACTGGCGTGCGCGGTGTTGGCGTCGTGCCACAGGCCCTGGGCCTTGGCATAGGCCTCCACCAGCGCGATCTGTTCCTCGCTGCGGCCGGACAGGCGCAGGTAGGTCAGCGATTCCTCATCGATCGGGAAGATGCCGCAGGTCGCGCCGTACTCCGGCGCCATGTTGCCGATCGTGGCACGGTCGGCCAGCGGCAGGTGCTGCAGGCCCTCACCGAAGAACTCCACGAACTTGCCGACCACGCCGTGCTTGCGCAGCATCTGGGTAACGGTCAGCACCAGATCGGTGGCGGTGGCGCCTTCAGGCATGCGGCCGGTCAGCTTGAAGCCGACCACCTGCGGGATCAGCATTGACGACGGCTGGCCAAGCATCGCGGCCTCCGCTTCGATACCGCCCACGCCCCAGCCCAGCACGCCGATGCCATTGATCATCGTGGTGTGGCTGTCGGTCCCGAACACGGTGTCCGGATAGGCCACCGCCTTGCCGTCCTTGTCCGCGGTCATCACCACGCGGGCCAGGTTTTCCAGATTCACCTGGTGGACGATGCCGGTGTTGGGCGGCACCACCTTGAAGTTGTCGAAGGCCTTCTGGCCCCAGCGCAGGAAGCCATAGCGTTCCTGGTTGCGCTGGAATTCGATCTTGCCGTTGAGGTCCAGCGCATCGGGTGTACCGAACACATCGACCTGCACCGAGTGATCGATCACCAGCTCGGAGGGAATCTGCGGATTGATCTGCTCCGGCCGGCCGCCGAGCTTGACCACCGCATCGCGCATCGCGGCCAGATCGACCACACACGGCACACCGGTGAAATCCTGCAGCACCACGCGGGCGGGCATGAAGGCGATCTCGATGTCCGGCTCGGCCTTGGGATCCCACTGGGCCACAGCCTGGATGTGGTCCTTGCCGACGGTCACGCCGCCATCCTCGTGCCGGAGCAGATTCTCCAGCAGGATCTTCATCGAGTAGGGCAGGTGGGAGATGTCGTATGTCTGTCCCAGCTTGGGCAGGCTGAAGTAGTCGTAGGTCGTGCCGCCGACGTCCAGCTGGCTGCGGGTGGAGAACGAATCGCTCATTGCAGAAACTCCTCTTGCGGATGGCTTGCGTTGGCCCGCCCGAGGCAGACCTGCTTGCGTTCGCCGCTGACCGGCAGGCCGGCGATCGTCCCGAGTATGAACGATTCAGCGCGGCGCCCACCTGCGGCAGTTGGTCTCAGGCTACACGGAGATGTGTATCCCTCGTGTCATGGATGAGACAGATCCTTTCTGTGCCAAGGGCCTTGGCGGACAGATCGGGACTCCGGTGGAAGTATGCCCACGGAAGTATGTATAATTTGTGCATACTTTGGAGGGCGTACCGATGGAAGCTACCGTTGCAGAACGCGGGCAGATCACCTTGCCCAAGGCGGTCCGTGATGCGCTTGGCCTGACCAAGGGCACCCAGCTGAAGGTGGAGCTCGAGGGCAGCCGCATCATCCTGCGCAAGAGCGTGGACGATGCGATCTCCCGTGCCCGCGGCAAATTCGCGCTCGATGGTTTCGATTCGGCCGAAGCGGCCGTGCGCGCGGTCCGCGACGAGGAATGAGCGCGTGATGATCGCCGTCGATTCACCGGTGCTGATCGAGCTGCTCAGCAATGGTCCGCAGGCCGATGCGGTCGAAGCGGGCCTGCGCCAGAGCCTGGTCGGCGGCCGCGTGGTGATCTGCGGAGTGACCCTGGCCGAGATCTGCGCGTCGCTGCGCGGCGGCGCCGAAGTGCAGGAGGCGCTGGAGGAAATGGGCGTCCACTTCAGTCCGCTGGAGGCCAAATCCGCATTGCGCGCCGGTGAGATGCACCGCCGCCACCGGCAGCGGGGTGCCAAGCCACGCGGGCTGGATGAATTCATGGTCGGGTCGCATGCACTGCTGCAGTGCGATGGCCTGATCACCTGGAACGATACGTTTTACCGCGACTACTTCAAGGGCCTGAAGCTGATCGTGCCGCACGCCTGAGCCCATACTTTTAAACCGCATTCTTTCAAAGAATCACCCGGGAGTTGTCATGTTGGAAGCCTACCGCCACCACGTAGCCGAGCGCGCCGCGCTTGGCATCCCGCCGCTGCCGCTGAGCGCCCAGCAGACGGCCGACGTCATCGAACTGCTGAAGAACCCGCCGGCCGGCGAAGCCGAGTTCCTGCTGGAACTGCTGACCCACCGCGTGCCGGCCGGCGTCGATGACGCTGCCAAGGTCAAGGCCTCGTACCTGGCCGCGATCGCGCTGGGCAGCGAAGTCAATCCGCTGATCACGCGCGAGCGCGCCACCGAACTGCTGGGCACCATGCTTGGCGGTTACAACGTCGCGCCGCTGGTCCAGCTGCTGGACGACGCCACCGTTGGTGCGATTGCCGCCGATGCACTGAAGAACACCCTGCTGGTGTTCGATGCCTTCCACGACGTGCAGGAAAAGGCCAAGGCCGGCAACGCGAACGCACAGGGCGTGCTGCAGAGCTGGGCCGATGCCGAGTGGTTCACCAGCCGTCCGCAGGTGCCGGAAAGCCTGACCATCACCGTGCTCAAGGTGACCGGCGAAACCAACACCGATGACCTGTCGCCGGCGCCGGACGCCACCACCCGCCCGGACATCCCGCTGCACGCCCTGGCGATGCTCAAGAACAAGCGCGATGGCATCGAACCGGAAGAAGACGGCAAGCGCGGCCCGGTCAAGTTCATCGAATCGCTCAAGGACAAGGGCCACCTGGTTGCCTACGTGGGCGACGTGGTCGGTACCGGTTCCAGCCGCAAGTCGGCCACCAACTCGGTGCTGTGGTTCACCGGCGAAGATATTCCGTTCATTCCGAACAAGCGCTTCGGCGGCGTGTGCCTGGGCTCGAAGATCGCGCCGATCTTCTACAACACGATGGAAGACGCCGGCGCCCTGCCGATCGAACTCGACGTGTCGCAGATGAACATGGGCGATGTGATCGAGCTGCGCCCGTACGACGGCAAGGCCCTGAAGGACGGCGCCGTCATCGCCGAGTTCAAGGTCAAGTCCGACGTGCTGTTCGACGAGGTGCGCGCCGGTGGCCGTATTCCGCTGATCATCGGCCGCGGCCTGACCGCCAAGGCGCGTGAAGCGCTGGGCCTGGCCCCGACCGATCTGTTCCGCCTGCCGATGGACCCGCCGGATACCGGCAAGGGCTTCTCACTGGCGCAGAAGATGGTCGGCCGTGCGTGTGGTCTGCCGGAAGGCCAGGGCATGCGCCCGGGCACCTACTGCGAACCGAAGATGACCTCGGTGGGCTCGCAGGACACCACCGGCCCGATGACCCGTGACGAGCTGAAGGATCTGGCCTGCCTGGGCTTCTCGGCCGACCTGGTGATGCAGTCGTTCTGCCACACCGCGGCGTACCCGAAGCCGGTGGACGTCAAGACCCACCACACGCTGCCGGAGTTCATCTCCACCCGTGGCGGCATCTCGCTGCGGCCGGGCGATGGCGTGATCCACAGCTGGCTCAACCGCATGCTGCTGCCCGACACCGTCGGCACCGGTGGCGACTCGCACACCCGGTTCCCGGTGGGCATTTCGTTCCCGGCCGGCTCGGGCCTGGTCGCCTTCGCCGCGGCCACCGGCGTGATGCCGCTGGACATGCCCGAATCGGTGCTGGTCCGCTTCAAGGGCAAGATGCAGCCGGGCGTGACCCTGCGTGACCTGGTCAACGCGATCCCCCTGTACGCGATCAAGTCCGGTCTGCTGACCGTGGCCAAGGCGGGCAAGAAGAACATCTTCTCCGGCCGCATCCTGGAAATCGAAGGTCTGCCGGAGCTGAAGGTCGAGCAGGCGTTCGAACTGTCCGATGCCTCGGCCGAACGTTCGGCCGCCGGTTGCTCGGTGCACCTGAACAAGGAGCCGATCATCGAGTACCTCACCAGCAACATCACGCTGCTGAAGTGGATGATCGCCGAGGGTTACCAGGACGCCCGTTCGCTGGCGCGCCGCATCGAGAAGATGGAAGCCTGGCTGGCCAACCCGGAGCTGCTGGCCCCGGATGCCGACGCCGAATACGCCGCCGTCATCGAGATCGACCTGGCCGATATCCACGAGCCGATCGTCGCCTGCCCGAACGACCCGGATGACGTCAAGACGCTGTCCGACGTGGCCGGTGCGGCCATCGACGAAGTGTTCATCGGTTCGTGCATGACCAACATCGGTCACTTCCGTGCGGCGGCCAAGCTGCTGGAAGGCAAGCGCGACATCCCGACCAAGCTGTGGGTGGCTCCGCCGACCAAGATGGATGCCTCCGAGCTGACCAAGGAAGGCCATTACGGCACCTTCGGCACCGCCGGCGCCCGCATGGAAATGCCGGGCTGCTCGCTGTGCATGGGCAACCAGGCGCAGGTGCGCGAGGGCGCAACGGTGTTCTCGACCTCGACCCGCAACTTCCCGAACCGCCTGGGCCGCAATTCGAACGTGTACCTGGGTTCGGCCGAGCTGGCCGCGATCTGCTCGCGCCTGGGTCGCATCCCGACCAAGGAAGAGTACATGGCCGACATCGGTGTGCTCGATGCCAGCAGCAAGGACATCTACCGCTACATGAACTTCGACCAGATCGAGGACTACCAGGACGTGGCCGGTACGGTCGCTGCCTGATCCGGTGCCGGGCGCTGCCCGGCCTTGGTAGCCATCGACCGTTGGTCGATGGACTGAAAACAGAAACCCCCGGTGAAAGCCGGGGGTTTTTTTGCACAAACTTGGCGACCACGTGTGGCAGTTGCCGCGATGGGGGGCAGTCATTCTTCCCGCAGTGGCGATTGCCATGTCAAGCGTATCGGAAACTGATCGAGTCGGCTCAGAACTTCACTGCGCTGCAGAACGATCTCTTCGAAGAGAAGGTCAATCTCTACACGGGGAAAGCCCAGTTCTTAGCTACTGACATCGATCTGCCGGGCAACAACAGCCTACCTGTAAGGTTGACGGCAGTTTCGAATGCAATGCCAGATGAGGTGATCTATGCGGGATGCTATGAGAAGGACATTTAGTCTGGCGATCCTTGCCGCTGTGGGGCTGACGTGCTCCATCCCGATCAGCGCGGCGGAGCGTCAAGGCGGCAAATGCCAGGCGATGAGTGGTGCTTACAAGGGGGTGCAGTATTGCCAAGTACCCATCCATGCCTTGCTGGCCAACCCGGAGTCCTACGATGGCAAGGCGGTGGCAACCTTTGGATATCTTCTCCATGAAGGCGGGCGCAGAGATGTCATCGGACCCGCAGCGGATGGGCTGCGTCGTATCGATTTCATAGCATGTGTCGACGTTGACCGTCGTGGTGCCACCTATGAAGATTCGGCCGCGGGTCTGACTGCCGGTGTCTACTTTGTGATGATTCAAGGTAAGTACAAGGAGGGTGCGGTGAATGGCGCTTGCGTAGGCTCGTTCTCGGATGTGTACATTTCCAGAGTTTCCAAGGTCCTGGAGGACGATTGATGAGTGGGTGAGTGGGTTTGGTTGGCCTGGACCAATGTGAAGCCAAGCGCCGAGATCAGATTCGTTGCGCAGTCGCCACGTGCCCACGTGCGCCATCCGCGACGCGCCGGATAACGGAACGGCGACGCGTCAGGCTCTCCGGTAGCCCAAAGCGACGAGGCAGGAACGATCATCTCCCGCTTCGTCCATGAATCCTATGCTGGCTCAATCGGGCAGGGACCAGAGGATTCACCGGGCTACACGGGCCATGCTTCCGATGCTTCGTCTGGCCTGACCTACGTGCAGCAGCGTTATTACGACCCCGACGTTGGTTCCTTTCTGTCGGTCTATCCAGTGACCGCGGCGTCTCATCCCGTCGAGCTGTTCAGCAGGTATCGCCATGCGAACAGTGATCCAGGGGTGAATTCTGGTCGATCCGTCCCTCTGGGTTTCCAAGCGTTTGTTGGACTGACGAGCGGTAAGATGCACGGCTGGTCATACCTGCAGAATGGTGGCAAAACTCATGCGAATGCTAAGTATTCCACTCCTTGGTGGGCTCATTCTCGCGTCTGCATTCGGTGCAGCAGCGGCTGCACCGCGGCAATGCTACGGGGAGGGGAAGGACCAGACGTGCATACTTTCTTTTGGTGATCTTTGGGGCTCGCGCGAGCAATACGCAGGACGCCGGATCGAAATCAGTGGATACCTTGTCCGCGGCTTTGGCCAACTGGTTCTGTATTCAGGAAAAGACTATTTTATGTACCAGAAGGCAGTCGGCGGCATCGCGGTGCAAATGGACCAGGCAACGCTGGCGGCCGCACTTGCCGAGATGCGTCCTATTCCTGGCGAGGGAGACTGGAAGGACGAGGCCCTCTGCCCAATCACCGTACAGGGCATTTATTCCGACAAGCCGTTTGGAGACTTTGCGACGTTGGGCACTGTGACGGTTGCAAGCGGCCCAAGGATGCTTCCATTTGTTGGCTCCTGCGCAGACCTGCAGCCCAGGCAGCCGCAAGGCTTGGACAAATGACTTTCATCCAGCTGGACATGGCGAACTGTTCCAGTGCCTTCGCATGCAGGAAGAGGTCATCGCCGGCGCTGCCGATCTCGATCAGCAGGCCGGCGCGGCGTTCGATCACGAACTGGTCAAGCGACATCAGGGTGAGCCAGTCGTCTTTCAGCAGCAGGACGCGGGTGATCAGCACCCACGAGATGGGTCATACGCCTATGGCATGTGCCACGTTTGGCTACAGGGCGGCAACCTCAAACGCTGATGCCGACGAGTTCAACGCAGTGTGATTCCTGGAGAAGCCCGACAGGCAATACTTGGGAATGCCACTGAGAACCCATTGCTCTGGACTTCCGGTGCCAGACCCATTGGTTGGAGGGAATCAAGATGATCGGCATCACTGCCTACTTGATGATGACGGCTGCCGCGGTATCTGGATGCAATTGCAGGTCTGGGGGCTGGGATAAGGTTGTAGAGAATACAGAGGAGCTTGTCGTCTACAAGCAGCCGTTCAAGGTGCCAAGGGATCCTGTAGGCTCAAAGTATCCCGACGCCTGTGTCAGGATTGGATTCCAGATCGATGGGAGCGGGCGTCCCATAGATGTCCGAATTGATAGAAGCTCCGAAAGCAGGGCGATGGATGTTGCAGCCCGGGAAACCTTGAAGAAGTACAGATTCGAGGTTCCTTCGAACGAAGCTGCAACAGAGTTCGCGCTTGTTTTCGTTTACCCTTCGTCTGAGTCGCCGTAACGCGCAGGTGCCGCGGTCTGCCGTGTCAGCTACTGCTGCCTCGTAGCGGCAGGGGGCTCATCCCAAGCAACTGCTTGGGACCCTGCGATCACGATGATCAGGCGCCGGTTTCTATCGTCATCATCGTCTCGGATTGCGCAACGGCCACACGTTGTGTGCATCGTTGCTGCGTTCAGCGCAGACGGCCCGGTAGGTTTTCACGAACGCCTGCTGCAGGCGGGTCGGGTGCCAGTCAGCGCGAGTGACGGTTTTCAGTTCCAGATAAGCGTGTCGACGCTCTGCAGCTCCGCTTCAGTGCCTGGGGATGCTGCCATCGGGTATGCGCATACGCACCTGGGAACTGATTTGCTCAGCAGCGCAGACCTCAAGGCCGGACGGGACAGGTACCGGAGGACGAATCGGCCAACGATGCCATTGGACATTGAGGTCTTTGTCGGTTTGACCGATGGCAGGATGTAAGGTTGGTTCTACATGAAGAACGGCGGAGATATCAATGCGGGTAAGCACTCAACTTCTTAGCGGGCTTGCCTTGATGCTCAGCATCGGTGCGGCGGAAGCGGCGCCGCGGCAATGCGTGGGAGAAGGTCGCGATGAAATGTGTTTGCTCTCCTTCGGTGATCTTTGGGGTTCCCACCAGCAGTACGCAGGTCGCACCGTGCAGATCAGTGGCTACCTTGTCAGTGGCCTCGGGCAGTTATTGCTGTATCCAGGCAAGGACTATTTTCTTTACCAGAATGCGTCAGGCGGCATTGGCGTGCAGACTGATGAACACGCTTTTGCCGCCGCTCGATCGAGGATGGATCGGATGAAAGGGCGGGGGGATTGGCAGTACGAATCCCCTTGTCCGGTAACCGTTCTAGGGACCTACGACGATGCGCCGTCCGGAAACTTTTCGACGTTGGGTACGATTACCATGGAGAGCATGCCGGCGGCGACACCTTTTCCCGACCCCTGTTCTTCAAACGAAGCGCCGAAGGAGCCGCTGCGACAGGAACGGTGACGTAGGATAGAAGTTGCAGGTCGCACAGCCCCCTCGATGACGTTGACCGACTCAGCAGGCTGCACACGGGCGAAGCGCGCCAGCCGCTGCGGCAGCAGGGTCTCGCGCGCCAGCCGCGTCAACCCCGCGCCAACGCCATCAACCGCTCCGCAATCCGCTCCAGCGGCACCATTTCCTCTGCTGCGCCCAGCTTGAACGCTGCACCGGGCATGCCCCAGACCACGCTGGTGGCTTCGTCCTGCACCAGGGTGGGCGCACCGGCGTTCTTCAGTTCCAGCAGCCCACGCGCGCCATCGTCGCCCATGCCGGTCAGGATCGCACCGATGGCATTGGCACCGGCGCTTTCAGCCACCGAGCGGAACAGCACGTCCACCGCCGGCTTGTGTCGGTTGACCGGCGGGCCATCGTCGATCCGGCAGCGCCAGCGCGCACCGTCACGGATGATCCGCAGGTGCTTACCGCCCGGGGGGAGATACGCATGGCCGGGCAGCACGGCTTCGCCGTCGGTGGCTTCGCGCACGGACATCGCCGAGTGGCGGTCCAGGCGTTCGGCGAACGGCGTGCTGAAGGTGGCCGGCAGGTGCTGGGTCATCACCACGGCCGGTGCATCGGCGGGCATGCCTTCCAGTACCACGCGCAGGGCTTCGGTGCCGCCGGCCGAGGCGCCGATGGCGATCAGACGGTCGGTGGTGCGGAACTGGATGGAGCGCGGCGCGACGGGAGCCACGGCGCCGAGGGTGACGCGCGGCGGATTCGGGCGGGCCAGCGGACGTACGCGTGAGCGCGCGGCCATCTTGACCTTGGCGATGATCTCGTCGGCGTAGCCCTGCAGGCCACGTGCGACATCCAGCTTGGGCTTGGAGACGAAGTCCACTGCGCCCAGCGCCAATGCCTGCAGCGTGGTGTCGGCGCCGCGCTCGGTCAGCGAGGAAATCATCACCACCGGCAGCGGGTGCAGCCGCATCAGGTTTTCAAGGAAGGCCAGGCCGTCCATGCGCGGCATTTCCACGTCCAGCGTGATCACGTCCGGGGCCAGGCGTTTGATCTTCTCGCGCGCCAGCAGCGGGTCGGCGGCGGTGCCGACCACTTCGATGCCGGGATCGCTGTCGAGGATTTCGCTGAGCATCTGACGCACGACCGCCGAGTCGTCGACGATCAGGACTTTGCAGGGTGCACCATGGGTCATTCGAACAGCTCCACGCCACCGGTGACCGGGGCTTTGGACAGACGGGCGCGCACGGCCGATTCGGTCGCGGCGACTTCGGCCTCATGCGCGTGCGGCAGGCGCTGCACGACGACGCGGCCGGTGTCGGCGAAGAACCACACCTTGCGCGGGTGGATGCCACACAGGTCTTCGGCAATGATCGGGATGTGTTCGGCCTGCAGGTACTGGCGCACGAACTCGGCGTTGCGCGTGCCGACCGGGTTGCTGGTGAAGCCCTTGAGCACGTTGGCGCCACCGAAGACTTTGGCCTCCAGACGCTTGCGGTGCGCGCCGCGCTTGAGCAGGTCGTTGATCAGCAGTTCCATCGCGTAGCTGCCGTAGCGCGCGGGCGCACCATCACCGACGTTGCCCTCGGGCAGCAGGAAGTGGTTCATGCCGCCGATCTTCAGTACCGGGTCCCGCAGGCACGCAGCCACGCAGGAGCCCAGCGTGGTGGTCAGTGCGGTGTTGTCGTCCACCGCCAGATACTGGGTCGGCAGCAGCTTGGCGGCGGTGACCTGGAAGCGGCTGTCGTAGTAGCGCATGACCTCATCGTTGCGGATCGGCAGACTCATACCGGCGCTCCGGGCGCGCGCTTGTACAGGGTGCGCCCGCACGGCTGGATCAGATCGGCGGCGTGCAGGTAGTTTTCCGAATGACCGGTGTAGAGCAGGCCGTCGTCGCCCATGTGCTGGATCAGGCGCGAGAGGATGCCGCGCTGGGTCGGCTTGTCGAAATAGATCATCACGTTGCGGCAGAACAGGGCGTCGAACGGGCCGCCGACGTCGTAGCGGTTGGCCAGCAGGTTGAGCGGACGATAGTCGATCAGCTCGCGCAGGGCAGGGTGTACGCGGCAGTGGCCTTCATTGGGCCCGGTGCCGCGCTGGAAGTAGCGCTTGCGGATCGCCGGATCCAGGCCGGACACGCGGTCGATCGCGTAGACGCCACGGCTGGCGGTGGCCAGCACCTGGGTGTCCACGTCGGTGGCCAGGATGCGTACCGGCGGCTTGAGCGTGCCGAAGGCCTCGCAGGCGGTGATGGCCATCGAGTACGGCTCTTCGCCGGTGGAGGCCGCGCAGGACCACAGCTGCAGCGTGCCGCCACCGTTGCCGCGCAGGCGGAGTTCGTCGGTGAGCTTTTCGAAATGATGCGGCTCACGGAAGAACGCGGTGAGGTTGGTGGTCAGCGCATTGGTGAACGCCTGCCATTCCTCACCGCCATGGGCTTCGAGCTGGTCCAGATAGTCACTGAAACTGCGCATGCCGAGCGCACGCAGCCGGCGCGAGAGGCGGCCATAGACCATGTCGCGCTTTGCGGGCGCCAGCGAGATACCGACCCGCTGGTAGATCAGCTCGCAGACACGGCGGAAATCACGGTCGGCGAACTCGAATTCGCGGCTATTGGAAGAGGCGGCGGTGGCAGGAGGCGTGGACACGGGCGGGCTCGCAGAAAAAGGGGGATGCGGCGGTCGTGCGACCGCCGCAGGAACTCAGAACTCTTGCCAGTTGCCGTCATCAGCCGGCAGGGCGCGCGGCGGCTTGGCGGCTGCGACCGGACGCGGCGCGGCAGGTGCCGGACGAGGGGCACTGCGCACCGGCGGCAGCTCGGCACCGGCGCGCGCCGTGACGGCGCTGACGGCGGCGGCGACCTGGTTGTCCAGGCGGAAGATGGCGACGGCATCGGCCAGCTGTGTGGCCTGCTCCTCCATCGAGCGGGCGGCAGCGGTGGCTTCTTCCACCAAGGCAGCGTTCTGCTGGGTGGTTTCATCCATCTGCACCACGGTCTGGTTGACCTGGTCGATGCCGGCGGACTGCTCCTGCGAGGCCGCCGAGATCTCGGCCATGATGTCGGTCACGCGCTGCACCGAGGCGACAATCTCGCCCATGGTGGCGCCGGCCTGATTGACCAGCTGCGAGCCTTCGGCGACCTTGCCGACCGAATCATCGATCAGGCCCTTGATCTCCTTGGCCGCACCGGCCGATCGCTGGGCCAGGGTGCGCACTTCGGAAGCGACCACCGCAAAGCCACGGCCCTGTTCACCGGCGCGGGCGGCTTCGACCGCAGCGTTCAGCGCCAGGATGTTGGTCTGGAAGGCGATGCCGTCGATGACCGAGATGATCTCGGCGATCTTCTTGGACGAGGTCTGGATCGCGGCCATGGTGGTCACGACTTCACCGACCACGCTGCCGCCCTGGGACGCAACGGAGTGCGCACCGATGGCCAGCTGATTGGCCTGACGGGCATGCTCGGCGTTCTGGCGCACGGTGGAGGTCAGTTCCTCCATCGAGGCAGCGGTTTCTTCCAGATTGGCGGCCTGCTGCTCGGTGCGGCGCGACAGGTCACTGTTGCCGGTGGCGATTTCGCCCGCGGACAGGTTGATGCTGCCAGCAGCCGTCTGGATCTGGCCGACAATCTGGGTCAGCTGCGCGACGGTGGCATTGGCGTCGTCGCGCATGGTGGCGAACACGCCCTGGAAATCGCCGTCCATGCGTGCGGTCAGGTCGCCTTCGGCGATGGCCGACAGCAGCTGGGAGAGTTTGCCCAGGTTCTCGTCGCTGACCTGCATCATCGCGTTGAGGTTGGCGATCATCAGGCGGAAATCGTGATTGAAGCGGGCGGTGTCGCCGCGCTGGCTGAAGTCGCCGGCCGCGGCGGCCGATGCCAGGCGCTGGATCTCGCCATTGATGTTGCCCAGGTTCTGCTTGACCGCATCGACGGTGGCGGTGATCTGCGCCTTCTCACCGGGGTAGCGGGTGAGATCCGCACGCAGATCACCCTGCGCGTAACGCTGCACGACCGACAGCACCTCGGTCATGGTCTGCACGTGCGCGCCGACCAGGGTGTTGGTCTCATGCACCATCAAGCCGTACTCGCCCGGGAAGGCGCCCTCATCCATGCGGTAGCTGGTATTGCCGGCGTCGTGATGGGTCGCCATCTCGCGCTGGCCGCTGATCACCGCGTGCAGCTGTTCCTGCATGCGGGCCATGCTTTCCAGCAGGCGACCGGGTTCATCGTGTGCCTGCTCGCCGATGCGACTGTCCAGCTTGCCGCGCGCGATGCTCTCGGCCACGTGGGTGGCCTGACGCAGGGGCAGGGTGATGCGGTTGCCGATCAGCCAGCTCAGCGCCAGCACGATCAGCACCACGCCGCCACCGGTGGCGGTCATGATGCCGGTGAACACCAGCGCCTGCTGCTGCACGTCTTCCATGTACACGCCGCTGCTGATCACCCACTGCCACGGCTGGTACATGCCTGCGTAGGCGGACTTCACGAACAGCCCCTTTTCGCCGGCCTTTTCCCACTTGTAGGTGACTACGCCGCCACCGATGCGGGCCATGCCGACCAGGTCGTAGAACAGGCGGACCCCGTCCTCGGAACGGAAGTCTTTCATGTCCTGGCCGATCAGATCCTTGCGGAACGGATGCATGATCACGCGGTACTGAGTGTCATAAACGCTGTAGTAGAAGGCGTTGTTGTCCGCGCGCATGCGGGCCAGTGCTTCCAGCGCACTCTGCTTGGCTTCCTGCTCGCTGAGCTCGCCGCTCTGCGCCAGCCCGTGATAATGATCGAGGATGCCGTAGGTCAGCTCGACCTGCGTTTTGAGGCTGGTCTTGCGCGTTTCGGTCAGGTCCAGGTACTGCATGCGCGCGGCGACGACCGACAGGGCAATCACGCCCAGCGCGATCAACAACGTCAGCATGTTCAGCTTGCGCCGGACGGAGAGGTTGGCGAAGTACTGGTTCCAGCGGCGGAATAGAGTCATGGGCAGGGCATCTGATCGGCAGGAAAGCACGTGGCGATGCCAGGGAAATCGCGGTGACGTTCACCCACCTGGCCGGCCGCGACGAAGTGTCTGGCAATGCTGTTATCGGCCGATTCCGGCGAGTATTTAGCCGCTCTCCATTCAGCTGGGCAGTTGCGCACGAAAAAGGCCCCGATGCCGAAGCACCGGGGCCTTTGTGCAACAACGCGAGCCGTCAGGAAATCAGAATTCCTGCCAGTCGCCGTCGGCCAGTTCGGTGGCGACCGGGCGCGCTGCCGGGCGACGTGCCGCCGGTGCCGCAGCGGGCGCTGCCGTGACCACCGGCGCACGGGCAGCGCGAGCCGGTGCCGGTGCCGCTGCCTGCTCGTCCAGCTTGAAGATGGACACCGCGTCGGTGAGGTGGCCGGCCTGTTCTTCCATGGCGCGGGCGGCAGCCGTGGCTTCTTCCACCAGCGCAGCGTTCTGCTGGGTGGTTTCATCCATCTGCACGACGGTCTGGTTGACCTGCTCGATGCCGGCCGACTGTTCCTGCGAGGCCGCTGAGATCTCGGCCATGATGTCGGTCACGCGCTGCACCGAGGCGACGATCTCGCCCATGGTGGCACCGGCCTTCTGCACGAGTGCAGAACCATCGTTGACCTTGCTGACGGAATCGTCGATCAAGCCCTTGATCTCCTTGGCCGCACCGGCCGAGCGCTGGGCGAGGGTGCGGACTTCGGAAGCGACGACGGCAAAGCCGCGACCCTGTTCACCAGCACGTGCGGCTTCGACGGCGGCATTGAGCGCCAGGATGTTGGTCTGGAAGGCGATGCCGTCGATCACCGAGATGATCTCGGCGATCTTCTTGGACGAGATCTGGATCGCGCTCATGGTGGTGACAACCTGGCCGACCACGTCACCGCCCTGCGAGGCAACGCTGTGTGCGCCGATCGCGAGTTGGTTGGCCTGGCGGGCGTGCTCGGCGTTCTGGCGCACGGTGGAGGTCAGTTCCTCCATCGAGGCAGCGGTTTCTTCCAGATTCGCTGCCTGCTGCTCGGTACGGCGCGACAGGTCGCTGTTGCCAGTGGCGATTTCGCTGGCGGCCGAGCTGATGGCCTGGCTGGAGTCCTTGATGCGGGTAACGATGCTGCTGAGCTGTTCGGCCGTGGCGTTGGCATCGTCGCGCATCCGGGCGAACACACCCTGGAAGTCGCCGTGCATGCGCACGCTCAGGTCGCCCTGGGACAGGGCGGTCAGCAGATTGGAGACCTGTTCGATGCTAGCCGAGTTGGCATCCAGCAGACCATTGATCTGCTGGGCCAGCTGCAGGAAGAAGCCATCCTTGCCCTCGCTGACGATACGGCCGGACAGATCGCCTGCCGCTGCCTGCGCGATGACGCGGGCGACTTCGGCTTCGACCAGGGCCTCCGGGGTGCGGTCACGCCACTCAGCGACATGGCCGACGGTCTCGCCCTGTTCGTTGAAGATGGAGGTCACCGACTGCGCGAACTGCGCCTGGCCGAACTGCAGCTGGCGATGTGCGACGCCGTGCTGTTCCAGCTGGCTCATGAAGCGATCGTCGGCGCGGTTGTTCTTTTCCAGAACGAGGACGGACTTGCCGACCAGCACGGTGGCGGGGTCGAAGTCCGGCAGGTCTTTGTGCAGCTCGTCGGCGTGCTGGCTGAGCGTCTGCTGCAGAGCACGGTTGGTATAGACGATCTTCATCTCGCCGTCGGTCAGGCACACGCCGGTGGAGCTGTAGTCCAGCGCGGTACGGATGCGCAGATTCTCACGGGCGATGGCCTGGTCGGTTTCGGTGCGTTCGCGCAGATCGCGCTGCATGCGCTGCATGGCCTGCAGCAGGTCACCCACTTCGTCCTTGCGGCTGACATCGATGTGACCATCGAGCTTGCCGCTGGCGACATCGTTGGCGACCGAGACTGCACCGCGCATGCTGCCGACCAGCGAACGGGCGAACAGATACACCAGCACCAGGCCCAGGGCGGCGCCGCCGAGCAGGGTGATGACCGTCAGCGTAGCCGAGGCGGCATAGGTGGATGCGGCCTTCTCACTGGACGCGCGCGAAAGGCGGTTGTCTTCGGCGATCAGCGCCTCCAGGGCGGCCGAGGCCTTGGCATGCTTGGTCCGGGTTTCGCCGACGAACGTATCGATGGCGTCGTCCGGCAGGTCCAGTTCCAGCATTTCGGTGACGGCGTCGTAGGACGCCAGCGTATCGGTCCAGTCCTTGGCGAAGGTGTCGAACAGCTTCTTCTGCTGGGGATTGTCGATCAGCTCGGGATATTTTTTGATCGACGCGTCGATCTGGGTGCGCAGTTCCGCTGCGCGCGCCTTGGCCTGGGCCTTGACGTCGTCGCTGGCGCGGATGAGGCCCTGATAGGCGGAGTTGCGGTACTCACCGACCATGCCGCGCAGCTCGCCCGCAGTGCGGATGCTGTCCATGCGGGCGCCGGCCAACTCGGTGGTGACACCGTTGAGCGAGTGGAGGCCACGGTAGGCCACGATGCCCTGCAGCAGCATCACCAGCAGGAGGACGCCGAAAGTCAGCATCAACTTGGGCATCAGTTTGAGGTTGTTGATCCACGGCATGGCAGGTGCGGTCTCCAGTGGCAAACGCGTCCGGCCGAGGTGGCCGGTTGCAGCGACCACGCCGGCCGGTGCCGGCGTGGCAGGGCGTACGGGGATTACTTGATGTTGGCCAGCTTCAGGCTGGACGGCGAGCTGACTTCGATTTCAGCGCGCGAGGCATCGCGGGCGATCTTGCCGATCACGCAGACGGTCTTGCCTTCCAGCGATTCCAGCGGGAAGGTGAACTTGTCGCGGTTGGCGCCGGCGATGCGGGCCGAGAAGGTGTGGCGCGGGAACGCACCGCCCATGTACAGGAAGGTCGGCTGGCCTTCAGAGCCTTCGGCGTAGCGGGCCTTCTCGACCTTGCCACAGACCATTCCGTCCTTGCCGACCGAACGCGGCGCCATTTCCGGCGGGATCATCTCGTTGGACTGGGCGAACGCGGAGGACGCGGAGGTGGCGAGCACGGCGACCGAGAACAGGGCAAGCAGGGACTTCATCGGGAGATTCTCCGGGGATATGGGCAAGTTGGCCCGGCCGTGGGCTATCCAGTGCAGCCGGGTCCTGAATCCAGCTATCGGCCGGCCACTGGGGAACTGAAGCACTTTTTTTCCGTGACCCGCATTGCGGTTGCAGATGCGGGCAGGAAGATCAAATTCTGTGACGGACGTCTCAGGCGGCGACGTCGTCAACGACCAGATGGGTCTGGCCCATATCGGCACTGTCGAGCAGCGTTTCGATGTCCAGCAGGATGAGCATGCGGTCATCCTGGGTGCCGATGCCGGAGATGAAGCGGGTGTCGACGGCGGCGCCGAACTCGGGGGTCGGGCGGATCTGGTCGGCGGCCAGCGGGATGACGTCGGAGACGCTGTCCACCACGATGCCGACGACGCGGTCTTCGACGTTGAGCACGATCATGACGGTGAAGGCGTCATAGGTCGCGTTTTCCAGGCGCAGTTTCAGGCGCAGGTCGATGACGGGAACGATGGTGCCGCGCAGGTTGATGACGCCCTTGATGTAGTCGGGCGCGTCGGGGACGCGGGTGACGGAGTCGTAGCCGCGGATTTCCTGGACTTTGAGGATGTCCACGCCGTAGTGCTCGGCGCCGAGGGTGAAGCTGAGGTATTCGCCGCCGTCGCTGGCGGCGGTGGTGTTCTTGTCGTTCATCGAGGGGTCCTGGGTCGGGCGTGGCGGTCGAAAAAACCGGCTTCACGCTGGATATCGGCCTCGTTGGGGACGACTTTAGGGGGGACAATCCGTCCTTGGACAGTGCGTCGGTGTGCAGGTGACCAGGGGGAAGCGCGGCGAGATCACGCATCAGCGGCGCCACGCGGTTGAAGCGGCCGTCAAATCTCCCCGTTTTTCCTGGCACTGCGCTGCCGGTCGATGCGGAAGATGTAGCGCTGGATCGCGCTGTCGCCGCCACGCGGGAGGTCATCGAAACGCATGCCGATGCGCTTCATTTCCACGCCATTGGGCAACTTGACGGCCAGTTGATTGCACACGATCAGCGAGATGTGCAGCGGGCTGCTGTCAGGCAGGTCGAGCTGGGCGGCATAGCGCTTCTGCAGCGAGAAGACATTGCAGTCCACCGGCACCGTCACGGCCAGGCCACCGCCGCTGATGTCCACCACCCGCAGGTGGAGCGCTTCGCTGCGGTCTTCATTGATCGGGAACTTCAGGTGCGGCGAATCAGTGATCGGGGTCTCGAGCCGGTACAGCTCGCGGCGCTGCAGGTGCACCAGCTCTGCCGGAAACGGCACGCGGAAGGCTACGTGGCCGTCGTTCTGCGTACGCTCCAGGCCGTCGAGCCGGAAGCGGACCATCACCCGGTCCAACTGGGCGAAGCAGAGCAGGTGGCCGACTTCCTCCGCCGCGCGGTTGGAGGGCTCGGACGGGCTGCCGTCGAGCAGCAGCCAGTCGTCGTCCTCGTCCAGTTCCAAGACGGCGGTCGGGAAGGACTGGTCGCGCCCCCCCAGATGGGCGTTGATCAACGAACGCTGGTCGATCAGCGCCTGCAGCAACTGCCGGATCTGGCGAGGGTTGCGGACCAGATACCGGTCGTCCGTACCGTCGTCGTGCGCGGCATGGGAGGGGTCGTGTGCGTCGAGGCTGCCTTCGGACATGGAATCTGCTGAGTTGGGCGGGTGACGACATCCGCAGATGCCAGGGCTCAGTCCGTTTATCGGCAGCGGGGCACAATTATGTAGGGTCAGATGCCAGGGAGACCGACGCACCGGTGCAGGGCCGGCGCGTCCTGGACCATCAGTGGGCGCTGGCGATCTGCCGGATCCGTTGCAGCACCGAGGTCTGGCCGTCGTCCAGGTGGAAGCGCGCCACTCCTTCGGCCAGCAGCCCGGCCTGATGCGCCATGCCGTGCGTGGCCGTCATCGACTCTTCCACCAGCGCGGCGTTCTGGCGGGTGTTGACGTCCATCTGCGCGATGCTCTGATTGACCTGTTCGATGCCCATCGACTGTTCCTGCGAGGCGGCGGAGATCTCGCCCATGATGTCGTTGACCTGGCGCACGGCCGTGACGATATCGCCCATGGTGGCCCCGGCACGATCGACCAGCTGGCTGCCATGGGCCACCTTGCCGACCGAGTCGTCGATCAGCGTCTTGATCTCCTTGGCGGCGTCGGCCGAGCGCTGGGCCAGGGTGCGCACTTCGGTGGCGACGACGGCGAAGCCGCGGCCCTGCTCACCGGCGCGAGCCGCTTCCACCGCGGCGTTGAGGGCCAGGATGTTGGTCTGGAACGCTATGCCATCAATCACCGAGATGATGTCGGCGATGCGGCGGGAGGAGGCCTGGATGCCGCTCATGGTGCGGATGACTTCGCCGACCACCTCCCCGCCCTGCGAAGCGACCTCCGATGCACCACTGGCCAGTCGATTGGCCTGGCGGGCATGCTCGGCATTCTGGCGCACAGTGGCGGTGAGTTCTTCCATCGTGGCGGCGGTTTCTTCCAGGCTGGCGGCCTGCTGCTCGGTCCGGCTGGAGAGGCGGCCGTTGCCTTCGGACATGCCGCTCGCCGCCGCGCTGAGACTGCTGGACGCCGACTGGATGCTGGACACGATGCCGGTCAGCTGGTCGATCGTGGCGTTGGCATCGTCCTGGATGCGTGCGAACACACCGTGTAAGTCGCCCTCCATGCGCGTGGTGAGATCGCCCCGCGACAGCGCGGAGAGCAGCTGTGAGATCTGTTCGATGCTGCTCGCATTGGCATCCAGCAGGCCGTTGAGGTGCTCGGCCAGCTGCAGGAAGAAGCCCTCCTTGCCAGCGGTCTCGACGCGGCCGGCGAAGTCACCGTTGGCGGCGGCGCGCACGATGCGGCCCAGTTCCTCTTCCACCTGGAGTTCGGTGGTGCGGTCGGCCCATTCCACCACGAAGCCCTGGCGCTGGCCGTCACCGCCGATGATCGGGTTGACGATCAGGCGCATCACACGGCCGCCGATCCGGATCTGGGCGCGATACGTGCCTTCCAACGTATCGAGCAGCTTGGCCTGGTGGGCCGGGTGGCGATGGAAGATATCGATGTTGCGGCCAATCAGATCGCGCGCGTTGAACTGCGGCAGGTCGCGGCGCAGATCCTGCTCGACGCCGCTGAGCATGTGCTGCAGCGGGCGGTTGACGAACACGATGTTGCGGTCACGGTCGGCGATCATGACGTGGGTGGTGACGTCATCCAGTGCGGTGCGGATGCGCAGGGTGTCGGCGAGGCTGGCCTGTTCGCGATGGCGGCGGTCCAGCAGCTGCTGGCTGGTCTGCACCAGTGTGCGCGCCAGCGAGTCGGCTGGAAACTGGTCGGGCTGCACGTTCGCCGGCAGCGGTTGGTCATTGACCACCCCGCGCGCCATGGCGGCGAGCGCGCGCGGGTCGTGGCCGATCAGCAGCAGCTGGCGCCGCATCTGCACCGCCATGGCGCTGAGCAGGGCGGTTTCCACGATGACGTAGGTGGCGTGCAGCACGACCACGCCAACGCCGCTGCCGGCGGCGAACACCGGCGTCGGGGCGCCGCGTGACTGCAGGTAGAAGAACAGCAGGTGGTGCACGGCGATGGCCCCGGCCGCGACCACGATCGGCAGCCAGTCGCGGTAATACAGCAGCAGGGCGATCAGGACGATCACCGTGAAGTGCGTTTCCAGCATCCCGTGGGTCTGGTGGATCAAGGTGGCGGCCAGCACCATCCATGCCAGCGCGACCGTGCACCGCGACAGGCGGGTGCCGGGCAGCCAGCGGGTCTGCAGGGCGACCAGCGCGAGGCTGGGCAGGGTGATGGCCAGCAAGGGCGTCCATTGGCCGCTACGCGCGGCCAGCACCAATGAGGCGACCGACAGCAGCACGGTGACCATCAGGAACAGGCGGTCTGCTTCGGCGGCGATGACCTGCAGGTACGGCACCTTCTCGTGACCCACCAGCGAGGGGAGGGGCGTTGCGTGGGTGGACATGCGGGTCACTCCTGTGGGCATGAACAATGGGATGGAACGATGAGCGGTGCCTGCGGATGCGCAAGCAACTGCTGGATCAGGGGCGCGGCCGAGCGCGCGAGGCCGCCACAGCCGGGGTCAAGCTGTGCCGGGCCGGCATAGACGAGGCGGCGGGAGGCATCGAGTACCACCCAGGCATAGGGCAGTGGTACGCCAGCCTCGCGTCGGTCGAGGGTGTGCAACGCCGGCCGCGGAGCGGTCGTCGCGGCGCAGCCGCACTGGCCGTCAGCGAGCAGGAGAATGGGGGCGCCAACCGCCGGCAGCGATCCGCCCAGCCGGGCCAGGATCTGATCGGCGGTCATGGCCGGTGGCGCGGCGGGCAGTGTGCGCAGCAGCGCAGGCAGGACCCAGCCCAGCCAGAGTGACAGCAGAACCAGACCTGCCACGGCACGGCGCGTCGTGATCTGCGGCTGCTGACATACCGGTGTCATCGCGGTGGTCATCCTGCTGGCGTCCCTGCGCAACTCGATAGTCCCGTTAGCGGCGCACACGGCCGCTTACTTGATGGCAGACCGCCATCATTGGGCTGAATTCGGTAAGCAAGATGACGGCAGACAGTCTCTGGCCGATCGGCGTGTACACCGGGACGGCCATGCGCAACGGTGAAAACGACGACACCCTGCGGGAGCAGGGTGTCGTCGTGTCACGAAGGGTAACCGCAGCGCAGAATCAGAACTCCTGCCACTCGCTGTCGTTGACCATCGCCGGTTCACGGGTCATGGGCCGGCGTGCAGCGGCGCTGCTCGGCGCGGCCGGGGCGGCGGGGCGCGGTGACAGGACGGCGGCACGCGCAATCGCTGGGCGCGCGGCTGTCACCGGTGTCACGCCCGCGCGGCTGTCGAGCTTGAACAGCGCGACCGCGTCGGTGAGGTCGCCCGCCTGCTCTTCCATCGCACGGGCCGCGGCCGTGGCTTCTTCCACCAGCGCGGCGTTCTGCTGGGTGGTTTCGTCCATCTGCACGACGGTCTGGTTGACCTGTTCGATACCGGCGGACTGCTCCTGCGACGCGGCGGAGATCTCGGCCATGATGTCGGTCACGCGCTGCACCGAGGCGACGATCTCGCCCATGGTGGCACCGGCCTGGTTGACCAGCTGCGAGCCTTCGGCGACCTTGCCGACGGACTCATCGATCAGTCCCTTGATCTCCTTGGCGGCACCAGCCGAACGCTGGGCGAGGGTGCGCACTTCCGAAGCGACCACCGCAAAGCCACGGCCCTGTTCACCGGCACGGGCGGCTTCGACCGCAGCGTTCAGCGCCAGGATGTTGGTCTGGAAGGCGATGCCGTCGATCACGGTGATGATGTCGGCGATACGGCGCGAGGAGGCGTCGATCTCGTGCATGGTGCTGACCACGCGACCGACCACATCACCGCCCTGCGAGGCGACCGAATGCGCACCGATGGCCAGCTGGTTGGCCTGACGGGCATGCTCGGCGTTCTGGCGCACGGTGGAGGTCAGTTCCTCCATCGAGGCGGCGGTTTCTTCCAGGTTGGCGGCCTGCTGCTCGGTGCGGCGCGACAGGTCGTTGTTGCCCGAGGCGATCTCGCCGGCAGCGGTGCTGATGCTGGAGGAGGCCTGCTGGATGCGGCCGACGATCTGGGTCAGCTGGGCGACGGTGGTGTTTGCATCGTCACGCATGCTGGCGAACACGCCGTGGAACTCGCCGTGCATGCGGGCGGTCAGGTCACCATTGGCGATCGACTGCAGCAGGTGCGAAAGCTGGGACAGATTGCCGTCGGCCACTTCCATCATCGTGTTGAGGTTTTCGATCATGACCCGGAAGTCATGCTCGAAGCGCATCGCGTCGCCACGCTGGGTGAAGTCGCCGGCGGCAGCGGCCTGGGCCAGGGATTGGATCTGGGTGTTGATCGCCAACAGGCTGGCCTTGGCGGCATCCATCGATTCATGCAGGATCGCGCGGGTGCCGGGCAGGCGACGGGCGTTCTGTGACAGATCGCCGGTGGCGTACTGGTTGAGGATCGCCACCGAATCGGTGATCGCGTCCAGGTGCTCGAAGATCATCGTATTGATGCCCTTCGCCAGTTCGCCGTACACGCCCGGGAAGTCCTGCGGGATGCGGTGGCTGATGTCGGGGCCGGCATGCATCTCGGCCATGCGCTGGGTTTCAGCGGAGAAGCGGCGCAGCATCACGGTCATGTCGCGGGTCGCGGCCAGCATCTTGCCGGCTTCGTCCTGGCTGGTCGCCTGGATGTTGACCGACAGATCGCCACGCGACACCGACTGGATCGCGTGCACGGCCTGGGCCAGCGGGCGAGTGATGGCGCGCGCGATGACCACGCCCATGGCAGCGGCCAGCAGTGCCAGCAGCACCATGCAGGCGATGATTGCGTAGACGCTGTTCTGGTGGATGGTGTTGGCACGCTCCACGCGGCGTGCGATCACGCCGTTGCTGTACTCGCCCAGTTCCTTCATGGCGGCGAACAGTGCACGGCGGCCGGGACGTGACTGCTCGTCGGAGATCTGCTGCGCACCGGCGTTGTCGCCGGCGGCGATGGCCTGCTTGATCGCTGCGTTCGCCTTGAAGTAGTCCGCATTGCGTGCGGCGACGACTTCGTACAGCTCGCGCTCCTTGGGCTCGGCGGGGAGGGCGGCGTAGGCCGCCATCTCTTCATGGACCACCTTGCCGGTGGCCTCCATGCGCTTGTCGTAGTCGGCCACCGACTCCGGCTTGTCCAGCACGGTCAGCTGCGCCATTTCATAGGTGCGGAACTCGCCGAGCTGGGCGCGGATCTCGCCCAGGTGCTGTACCGACGGAATGTCGTTGGTGCTCATCGCACGCAGCTGTTCATTGGCTTCGCCAAGGCGCACCAGGGCAAAGATGCCCAGCGCCAAGGTCATCAGCGTTGTGAGGGCGAACCCCACGGTGAGCTTTCGAGCGATGGGTAGATCGTGGAACCACTTCATGATGGGAACTCCGGGCAGGGCGTAGGCGCGCAGCCGTGGGGAACTGGGCGAGATGGCGTGGTGGGGAAAGGTGAGGCGACCGCTGCGCGACATCTATCGGTGTCGCTATTGCCGATAACGGCGTTGCAACGGAACAACTTGATAGCGCTCATCACATTGAGTTCACATTTTTTCTGTGAACTCGATCAAAAACGGGGTGTTTCGCCCAGGTACGTGCTGTCCGAGGAGGTTGCGAGCATTCGCTGGCACGCCGGGTACCGACGAAGTTCACCATTGCGCCGGGAGCCGTGCCGGATCGCGCAGGCGCGCAAAAACGCCGCCACTCCGGGGGAGCGGCGGCGTCAGGAGGCAGCGTATGGCAGAGGCGGTCAGGCCGCTTGTGGCACCTTCAGCGAGCGCACCAGACCGCCGATGTCGACGATCAGCGCCACGCGGCCATCGCCGAGGATGGTGGCGCCGGAGACGCCGCTGATGCGGCGGTAGTTGTTCTCGATGTTCTTGACCACGACCTGCTGCTGGCCGACCAGCTCGTCCACTTCCAGCGCGATCTTCTGGCCATCACCTTCGACCACCACCACCAGGGGCTCTTCCTGGGATTGACCACCGTAGCCGTAGTAATCGCTGAGCGAGAGGATCGGCAGGTACTCGCCACGGACCCGCAGCACGCGGCCTTCGCCGGCCATGGTGCGGATGTCGTCGCCCTTCGGCTGCAAGGCTTCCAGCACATAGGCCAGGGGCAGGATCAGGGTTTCACCGGCGACCGAGACGGTCATGCCGTCCAGGATGGCCAACGTCAGCGGCAGGCGGATCAGCACGCGGGTGCCGTTGCCGGCCTGGCTTTCCAGCTGGACTTCGCCACCCAGGGCCTGGATGTTGCGGCGGACCACGTCCATGCCTACGCCACGCCCCGACAGATCCGTGACGGCATCGGCGGTGGAGAAGCCCGGTTGGAAGATCAGGTCCCACACCTGCGAATCGGTGGGGTTGTCCGGCACGCTCAGGCCGCGCTCAAGCGCCTTGGACAGGATCTTGTCGCGGTTCAGGCCGCGGCCGTCGTCGCTGACTTCGATCACGATGTGGCCGCCCTGATGCGACGCTGCCAACGTGATGGTGCCGGTTTCGTCCTTGCCTGCGTCACGACGCACGTCCGGCATTTCCAGGCCGTGGTCGATCGAGTTGCGGACCAGATGCACCAGCGGATCGGCGATCTTCTCGATCAGGCCCTTGTCCAGCTCGGTGCCTTCGCCGATGGTGCGTAGACGCACGTGCTTGCCCAGGCGCGAGGACAGATCGCGGACCAGGCGCGGGAAGCGGCGGAACACCGCATCCACCGGCAGCATGCGCACGCCGATGACCGCTTCCTGCAGATCACGCGTATTGCGCTCCAGCAGGTCAAGGCCGGTCAGCAGCTGCTCTGCCTGGGCCGGATCCAGTGCATGCGAGACCTGCTTGAGCATGGCCTGGGTGATGACCAGTTCGCCGACCAGATTGATCAGGGCATCGACCTTGTCCACGCTGACGCGGATCGAGGTTTCCGCTTCGTGGGCCGCAGCGGGTGCAGCGGCTGCGGCAGCCGGTGCTGCGGGGGCGGCAGGCTTGGCCTCGGCCGGTGCGCTGGTGGCCAGGCTGGGCGGTGCGGCCGGACGGATGTCCAGTTCGCAGTCGTCCACGACCCAGGCGAAGGTGTCTTCGATCTTGCTGCGCGGTACCTTGCCGACCAGGCCCAGGTCCCACGCGAGGTGGGCTTCGAGCGGGTCGAGCTGGTCGAAACCGGGCAGGCGCTCCATGCGCGCGGCGACCTGCAGCGAACCCAGGTGCTCCAGTTCGCGGATGATGCGCAGCGGATCATTGCCGCTCATGAACAGCGACGGCGCCGGCACGAAACCGATCTGCCACGCCTCGGGTGTGTCATCGATCCTGGCCGCGGCCACCGGTGCGGCGGTGGCGGCCTGGCCGGTCAGCACCGCTTCCAGGCGTGCCTTGATATCGGCGACGGATTGCGGGTCGGCCGGTTGGCCGTGTTCGGCTTCACGCAGCAGGGCGCGCAGCACGTCCACGGAGGCAAGCATCGCATCAACCGCGGCCGGCTCCAGCGCGCGCTTGCCGGCGCGCAGTTCGTCCAGCAACGTTTCCAGCACATGCGTCAGCGAGGCGATCGCGTCGAAGCCGAAGGTGCCGGCGCCGCCCTTGATCGAGTGCGCAGCGCGGAACACCGAGTTGATGATTTCCGGGTCCTGCTGGCCCGATTCGAGCGCCAGCAGGCCAGCTTCCATCGCGTCCAGCCCCTCGCGGCTCTCTTCGAAGAAAGTGGCGTGGAAACGTTGCAGATCCATGCTCATGGTGCGGGGTGTCCAGTTGCGAGGGGAGGGAAGGTTGAAACGGGATCAGCCCAGGACTTTCTGGACGGTGGCCACCAGCTGTTCCGGGTTGAACGGCTTGACCAGCCAACCCGTCGCGCCGGCAGCCTTGCCTTCGGACTTCTTGTCCGCGGCCGATTCGGTGGTCAGCATCAGCATCGGCGTGAACTTGTATTCGGCCAGCTGGCGCAGCTCACGGATCAGCGAGATGCCGTCCATGTTCGGCATGTTGACGTCGGTGACCACCGCATTGAAGCGTTGGCCCTTGGCACGCCCGAGGGCGACCGCGCCGTCTTCGGCTTCCTCGACGGAAAAGCCGGCCGAGGTGAGGGCGAAAGAGACCATCTGGCGCATCGACGCCGAATCGTCCACCACCAAGATACGTGCGCTCATGCAGCGTTCTCCACAGATTTCAGGTTGTCATGGGGTGCTTCCAGGCCGAGGGCCTGGGTGACGCCGAGCAGACGCGCGGCATCACGGAAGGTTGCGGTGCAACCGTGGAATCCGGTGGGATGCCCGGCCTTGCGGCGGGCCTCGACGAATGCGCACAGCACCTGCACCGAGGCGGTATGGATACGGCCGACCTGGCTGGCATCCAGCGTCAGATCGCCTTCCTGATCCACCAGGGGGGCCAAACGTGTTTTGAGCTCGGTGCTGGTCTCGATACCGAGATCATCACCCAGTGCGACAGTGCTCATCTTTGCTCCGGACAAACGGTTCCGAGGTCTATAACGGCCTAAACCAACAAAGCTTTAGGGCAGCTGCCGGTTCCCGGTCAGTTCAACAGCTGCGTCGCGTCCAGCAGGATCATCGGCTGGGCGGTCACGCGCGCCACGCCGCGGAACAGGTCGTTGGAAATCTGGCAGATGCGGGCGGTATCGGGCGGCTCGATCTGCGAGTCGGTGAGGTTGGCGACATCCTCCACGGCCGAGACCCGCAGGCCCATGGTTTCACCATTCTCTTCCAGCACCACGATGCGGGTGTTGGCATCGTTGATGACCGCACTGCTGCCCAGGTGGATGCCCAGATCCATCACCGGGACGACCTGGCCACGGAGGTTCATGATGCCGAGCATTTCCGGCGCCGTCCCGCGCAAGGGCAGCAGCGGCACGGGCAGGACGACCTCCTGCACCTTGAGCAGTTCCAGCGCATAGGCCTGGGCGCCACAGCGCAGGCGCAGCCAGCGCGAGGTGCGCTCGTTGGCCCGCCGGTTTTCGCGCGGGCTGGAGGCCGGGTCGCGGGCCTGCCGTTGCAGCTCTTCCCAGCTGCTGGGGCGGCTGTGCGCCAACGTAGGCGTCTTGGCGCGGATGCTGGGGGCAAGTGGCATGGCAGGCATGGTGCGGGCGGTGGGGGCCGGCGGGGTGGCAGGGGTGGGCGCGGGCGCTGGAACGGGCGCTGGCGGTGGTACCGGCGCGGAGGGCGCCACGTCATCGCCGGCGGTCATCAGGCCGCTCAATGACGGGTCGTTGCGGACTTCGTCGAGCAGGTCCTCGAAGCCCGGGGCGGGCATTGCAGCGGGTGCGGCCACTGGGGCGGTCTCGTACACGACCTCCGGTGGCAGGTCATCCCAACTGGGGCGTTGCTCATCCGCCGCCAGCGTCATCGCGCCGCTCAGTGAGGGGTCATTGCGGACCTCGTCGAGCAAGTCGTCGAAGCCCGGCGCCGGGGTGGCGGTGTCGGGCAGGGTCATCTCGCCACTGAGCGACGGGTCGTTGCGGACCTCGTCGAGCAGACCGTCGAGCACGGCAGCGGGCATCGCGTCGGTGACAACGGCGTCGACGTCGACGTCGACTTCGACGCCCGGCGTCGTGCCTGCATCGAGTGTTGCCACCGGAGCCGGTGCCTCGGCCGGTGCCGGAACGGCATCGCCGAGCAGTTGGTCCAGATAATCGTCGAGTACGCCGGCCGTGTTCATGCCGCGCGCTCCATCTGCTGCGCGTCGTCGGCCAGGATCCATTCCAGCGCACGCCGATAGGCAGCCAGGCCGCGCCCCGGGTAATCCTCGGACTGCGGCGGCACGGTCAGGCTGGCGGCGTTGCAGATGCGGGTGTCGACCGGGATCGCGTCTTCCCACACACGCTGGCCGTGCTTGTCCTGCATGAGCTTGACGGTTTCGTTGCCAGCGCGGGTGCGGCGGTCGAACAGGGTCGGCAGGATCGACATCGGCAACGGGCGGCGACGCGAGCGCTCGACCATCTCACCGGTGCGGACCATGCCATCCAGGCCGTGCAGCGCCAGCGGTTCGGCCTGGGTCGGGATGATCAGGCGGTCGGCCGCAGCCAGTGCGTTGATCATCAGCAGGCCCAGGGTGGGCGCGCAGTCCAGCAGGATGTAGTCGTGCTGGCCCTGGTGGCGGGCGAGCGCGTTCTGCAGCGCCAGGCCGAGGCCGGGCTGGTTCGCGCTGCGGCGCTCCAGCGTGGCCAGTGCCGCCTGCGCGCAGACGTAGTCCAGGCCGGGAATGCTGCTGTGGTGGGCCAGGGTGGCCAGCTCGGCCGGCGGTGCGCCGAACAGCTCCAGCACGCCCTGCGGCGGCGGGTCCAGCGGCACGCCGAAGGCCCGGGTCAGCGACGAATGCGGATCCAGATCGATCAACAGCACGCGGTGGCCCTGCGTGGCCAGACCACGGCCGAGCGCGAGCGTCGTGGTGGTCTTGCCCACGCCGCCTTTCTGATTGGCAACAGCCCAGATACGCATGCGGTTCACTCCTTCAGTGCAGACGGAACGGCGGCGCCAACACGGCTGCCGGCCGGCACCGGTGGCAACTGCACCGGTGCGATGGGGGTAACAGGGGAGGTACGGGCGGCGCTCGGTGCGGCGGCCGTATCGGCCGGCTCGGCATCGGCACTGAGCCGGTCGGTGATCGGGTCGACGCCTGCAGCGGTGTCGGCGAGGATGATCACCATCACCCGCCGATTGCGGTTGCGGCCTTCGGCGCTGGCATTGCTCTGGCGCGGCCGGAACTGGCCGTACCCGACCATCGCCAGCCGCGCTGGCTGCAGGCCCTGGTCGGCGAACAGATGCACCACGCTGGCCGCGCGCGCGGCGGACAGTTCCCAGTTGGAGGGAAACAGCGCCGTGGCGATCGGGATGTTGTCGGTGTGGCCTTCCACGCGTACGCCGTTGGGCGCATCGCGCAGCACCTGGGCGAGGGTGGAGAGGGTGTCGCGCGCATGCACGTCCAGCGTGGCCGATGCGGTGGGGAACAGGATGTCGCTGTTGATCTCCACCTCGATCCACAGCTCGGTACGGCGCACGGTGATCATGCCGCGCTCGATCAAGGGCGCCAGGGTGGCGGTCAGCTTGTCGGCGATCCCGTTGAGCTGGCGCTCGGCGCGCTGCAGCTGTTCCTGGTTGCGCATGGAAACGGGCATGCGCATCTGCGAAGCCATCGCCGGCAGCAGGGTGGGGTCGTTGCTCGGCGCCGGCGCGGACGGGCCGACCTTGGTGCCGGCCTTGATCACGGAGGGGCTGTCCCAGCCGCCGCCCTGGACCTGCTGGTTGCCGACCTGCACCGGGTTGATGGTACGCGGCGCGCCACCAAAGGCGGTGGTGAGTGCGTCGGCCATGATCCGGTACTTGCCCTCGTTGAGCGAGGAGATGGCGTACATCACCACGAAGAAGGCGAGCAGCAGCGTCATGAGGTCGGCGTAGGGGATCGCCCAGGCCTCATGGTTGGCATGTTCTTCGTGGTGCTTGCGGCGGGCCATGTCAGTGCAGGAACCCGGACAGGTTGGTTTCGATGTTGCGCGGGTTTTCACCCTGGGCGATGGAGATCAGCCCTTCGATGATCATTTCGCGGTCGCGGCTGTTGTGATGGATCACGCTCTTGAGCTTGGCCGAGACCGGCAGGAACAGCAGGTTGGCCGAGGCGATGCCGTAGATGGTGGCGGTGAACGCGGCGGCGATGCCGTGGCCGAGCTTGCTCGGGTCGGCGAGGTTCTTCATCACCGCGATCAGGCCGAGCACGGCGCCGATGATGCCCAGCGTCGGCGCATAGATGCCCATGCCCTCGAACACCTTGGAGGCGGCCAGATCCTGGCTCTCCTGGCTGCTCAGCTCGATTTCCATCATGTGCCGGATGGTCTCCGGCTCCACACCGTCCACCAGCAGCTGCAGGCCCTTGCGCAGGAACGGGTCGTCCTGGGCATCGACCTGGGCTTCCAGACCGAGCAGGCCCTGGCGGCGGGCAATGTTGCTCCACTCCACGATCTGCTGGATCAGGTGCCGGCGGTCGCTGCTCGGCGGCAGGATCACCCACTTCACGATCTTGAAGGCATGCTTGAACACGGCCGGCGAGGTGTGCAGCAGGATCGATGCGATGGTGCCGACGATGACGATCACGAAGGCGGCCGGCGACCACAGCGACGCCAGACCGGCCCCCTTGAGGATGCTGCCGCCGACCAGTGAGGCCAGCGCGAGGAAAAGTCCAATGAGGCTGAGTCTGTCCATGGGTCCGTTATCGGCTTGTGTGAATGGGACTTGAGACGCCGAAGGAGTCCACTGATGCGGCGGTCACACTTTCACGCGGTCAATCGTGGTGGGTGCGCAGCCCGTCCACGTCCAGGATCAGCGCCATGCGGCCGTCACCGATGAGGGTGGCGCCGGCATAGCCACGCAGTCCGCGCAGGGCTTTGGGCAGCGGCTTGATCACCACTTCCTCGCGGCCGCGCACCTGGTCGACCACCAGGCCAAAGCGGGCTTCACCGGCCTGCAGTACCACGATGGTCAGCAACGAGGACGGCATCGGCTCCACGTCCAGCCAATGGCGCAGATCCACCAGGGCCAGCGTGTGCGATTTGCGGTCCAGCACGGCGCGGCCATCGAACCACCCCAGGGAGCTGTTGGGGGCGTGCAGCACCTCCATCACACGGGCCAGCGGCAGGGCGTAGACGTCCTCGCCGGCCTGCACCAGCAGGGTCGGCAGGATGGCCAGCGTGAGCGGCACGCGGATCATGAAGCGGCTGCCACGGCCCAGCTCGGACTGGATCTGGATCTGGCCGCTGAGTTCGCGGATGCGCGACTGGACCACGTCCATGCCCACGCCGCGGCCGGAGATGTCGGTCACCTGCTGCTTGGTCGAGAACCCGGGCAGGAAGACCAGATGCAGGCATTCCTCGCTGCTCAGGCGGGCGGCAGCTTCCGGATCGATCAGGCCCTTCTCGCGCGCCTTCTGGCGCAGACGTTCCGGATCGATACCCGCGCCATCGTCCTGCACTTCGATGCTGACGTAGTCGCCTTCCTGCTGGGCCGACAGGCGCACGTGGCCGCTGCGCGGCTTGCCCTGGGCTTCGCGCAGGTCCGGCATCTCCACGCCGTGATCGATCGCGTTGCGGACCAGATGGACCAGTGGATCGGCCAGCGCTTCGACCAGGTTGCGGTCCAGCTCGGTCTCGGCACCGATCAGTTCCAGCTCCACTTCCTTCTTCAGCGAGCGCGCGACATCGCGGGCCACCTTGGGGAAGCGCGAGAACACCTTGCCGACCGGCTGCATGCGGGTGCGCATCACCGCCGACTGCAGGCGGGCGGTGGCGATGTCCAGGGTGGAGACCGCGCGGTCCAGCTCTTCATCGTGCAGGCGCGCGCGCAGGGTCTTGAGCCGGTTGCGCGAGAGCACCAGTTCGCCGATCAGGTTGACGATCGCATCCAGGCGTTTGGTATCCACGCGCACGGTGTGCTCGGCCTCGGCGACCGGCTTGTTGGGCGCCGGCTTGTTGGCGGCAGGCGCGGCGGGCGCTGCCACTGCACGCGGCGCCGGGGCCGGTGCAGCCGTCACGGGCTTGGCACCGGGTGCCGCGCCGCCGTGCAGCTGGTCGAGCAGGGATTCGAACTCGTCCTCGCTGATCATGCCGTCGTCTTTTCTGGCGGCGACCGCGGTCGGTGCGGCACCGCCATGCAGCTGGTCGAGCAGTGCTTCGAATTCATCGTCGGTGATCAGCTCACCGCTGCTGGGGCCGGCGGCGGCGCTCGGTGCGGTCGCCGGCGTCGCCGGGCCGTTGACGTCGAACTGTGCGATCAGCTCCGGCGGGGCATAGCCCGGCTCGGTGCCGGCCGAGACCGAGTCCAGCATCGACTGCAGATAGTCCAGCGACTGCTGGGCCGCGTCGAAGTGATGGGCCTGCAGCGTGGCCTGGCCCGAGCGCGCCATGCCGAGGGTTTCCTCGGCGGCGTGGCACAGCTCGACCATCGCCTGGATGCCGAGGAAGCCCGCGCCGCCTTTGAGCGTGTGGAACCCGCGGAACACGGCGTTGAGCTGGTCACCGTCCTGGGGCGCCTGCTCCAGCGACACCAGCTGTTCGCCAAGGCGATCCAGGATCTCCTGGGCCTCGAGGATGAAGTCGGCAGCGATATCGTCTGGAACAGCACTCATGATCGTTAAAGTCCCAAATCGGAGAGCAGGTCGTCAGCGTCGACCTGTGAAACCTGGTGGCGGTCCAGACCGGTCACGGCCGGGCCGGCCAGACCGTTGTCGCGCTTGTGCGCGGTGTCATCCTGCGGCGGCAGCCCGAGTGCACCGAAGCCTTCATGCACGCGACGTACGATGCCCACCACGCGGCGGATGATCTGCCCGGTGAGGTCCTGGTAGCTCTGGGTGAGTGCGATCTCGGTCAGGTTGTGGCGGATGCGGTCCAGCTGCTGGTCCTGGTCGGCCGTCAAGCCATTGGCGCGCAACTGCTCGGTGAGCGTGCGGCATTCTTCGGCCAGGTCCAGGGTGCGGTGGGTGGCCTGTTCGGTCATCGCCACCACGTGATCCAGACGCGCGCAGGCATCGTCCAGTTCGCCGGCTTCGCTGGGCAGGCTGGGCAGCTCGCCCAGTGCCTGGCCCAGCTCGCGGGCAAGCCGGTTCAACCCGGCCATCATCGGCTGGGTCCGCAGTGCGGCCAGTGCATCGATTTGCTGACGCCACGCTGCTTCGTCGCCCGATTCCAGCGCGGCCAGTGCATCCTGCAGGCGCTGCACCAGCGCTGATTTGTCGCTCAGGGTTTCCATCAGGCGCTCGCCGCCAGACGTTCGAAGATCTTGCCGAGCTTTTCTTCCAGGGTCTGGGCGGTGAACGGCTTGATGATGTAGCCGTTGACGCCGTTCTGGGCCGCTTCGATGATCTGCTCGCGCTTGGCTTCTGCGGTCACCATCAACACCGGCAGGGTCTTGAGCTTGGCGTCGGCGCGGATGGCCTTGAGCAGGTCGATGCCCGTCATCACCGGCATGTTCCAGTCGGTGACCACGAAATCGAACGGCTGGCTCTGCAACAGCATCAGCGCGGCATGCCCGTCCTCGGCTTCGGCGGTGTTGGTGAAGCCCAGATCGCCCAGCAGGTTCTTGACGATACGACGCATGGTCGAAAAATCGTCGACGATCAGGATACGCATGTTCTTGTCCAAAGCTCTTTCCTCGGTCTTAATGGTTCTCGAGGCCGGCGTCGGCCGCCTCGAAGATTTTCAGTCGGCCACGCAGGCGCAGCACGGCCTGGCCATGGATCTGGCACACGCGCGATTCGCTGACGCCCAACACGGCGCCGATCTCTTTCAGGTTCAGTTCCTGCTCGTAGTACAGCGACAGGACCAGCTGTTCGCGCTCGGGCAGCAGTCCGATGGCGTTGCCCAGCTCACGTCCGAACTCACCGCGCTCCAGCACCTGCTGCGGGGTCGGGCCGCCCTGGGCAACGGTGTCCAGTTCGCCCTGGTCTTCGATCCGTGATTCCAGGCTCAGCACCTGGCCGCGCGAGGCATCTTCCATCAGGCGCAGGTAGTCCGGCAGCGGCATGTCCATCGCGGCGGCCACTTCCGTGGCGCTGGCGGCACGGCCGGTGCTCTGCTCAAGCCGGCGGATGGTGGCGGCGGCGTCGCGGGCGCGGCGGTGGACCGAGCGCGGCACCCAGTCGCCACGGCGGATCTCATCGATCATCGAGCCACGGATGCGGATCGAGGCATAGGTCTCGAACGAGGCGCCCTGGTCGGCGTCGTAGCTGCGCGACGCTTCGATCAGGCCCATCATGCCGGCCTGGATCAGGTCGTCCACTTCCACGCTCGCCGGCAGGCGGGCGGCCAGGTGATGGGCGATGCGGCGGACCAGGTCGGAGTGCTGGGCAATGCACTCGTTGGCTGCGACCCGCTGGACCTCTTTGTATTGTGCGGCGCCTTTCATGCGGTCACCCCGCGTTGCTTGAGGATGCGTTCGAGGAAGAACTCGACGCCGCCACGTGGCTCGGTCGGGGCCTGCCAGCGTGCGGTACGGCGCGCGATCTCGGTCAGTGCCAGCGCCGAGGGGCTGGACGGGTAGGCCTTCACCACCGGCTGCTGGCGCTGGACCGACAGGCGGAGCCAGTCGTCCTGCGGCACGCAGCCCAGGTAGTTGAGCGAGACATCGGCGAGGAACTTCTCGCAGACGCGGGTCAGCTTCTCGTACAGCACCCGGCCTTCATTCGGGTCGCGCACCATGTTGGCGACCACCTGGATCCGGTCCACGCCGCGTTCGCGCGAGAGCACTTTGATCAAGGCGTAGGCGTCGGTGATCGAGGCCGGCTCATCGCAGACCACGACGACGGTGTCCTGGGCGGCCTGGCAGAACGTCAACACGCCGTCGGTGATGCCCGCGGCCGTGTCCACCACCATGATGTCCAGCTCACGCTCCAGCTCGGAAAACACGTTGATCAGCCCGATGTGCTCGGCCTGCTGCAGCTCGGCCATGTTGCGGCGGCCGGAGGCGGCCGGCACCACCAGCACGCCGCCGGGGCCTTCGATGATGACCTCCTCCAGCGTGCAGCGCCCGGCGATCAGGTCGGCCAGGGTCACGGTCGGCTTCAGCCCCAGGATCACATCGACATTGGCCAGGGCCAGGTCGGCATCCAGCAGCAGGGTGCGTTTGCCCATGCTGGCAAGCGCCACGGCCAGGTTGGCCGAAACGTTCGTTTTGCCCACGCCGCCCTTGCCGCCGGTGACGGCGATGGTGCGGACCGGGCCCAGCGGCTGGCTTCGGGTAGCCGACAACGGGAAGGTCTGGGTCAGCTTGGCGTACTCACGCGACGGCATGGTTCAACTCCGGGTTGCAGGGCATATCGGCCGCGCGGCGCAAATCTTCAAGGCGAAGTACAAGATTGGCCGCACTGGCACGGTGCAGGTCTTCAGGAACGTCCTGGCCATCGGTGACCCAGGTGATCGGAAGGCGGTGGTCAACGGCCACCGACAGGGCGGTACCGAAGCGCCCGGTCTCGTCCAGCTTGCTCAGCACCACACCCTGCGGGTTGGCGGCGCTGAAGCGGCGGACCACCTCGTCCATGTCGCCGAAACTGGTGTTGGCCGGCAGCACCAGCAGGGTGCGGATCTGCTCGGCGGCCCGCAGCCACTGCAGCTGGGCGGCCAGCGCACGGTCGCGCGGGCCCAGGCCGGCGGTGTCGATCAGGACCAGTTTGTAGTCCTTCAGGCGTTCCAGCAGCTGGTTCAGATCGCTGCCACTGCTGGCCTCGTGGACGGCGATGCCGAGCTGGCGGCCGAAGCCGTACAGCTGCTCGCGGGCGCCGATGCGGCCGGTATCGGTGGTGACCAGGGCCACATCGCGGGCGGCGTGGGCTTCGGCGAAGCGCGAGGCCAGCTTGGCGATGGTGGTGGTCTTGCCGGCACCCGTCGGGCCGACCAGGGCGATCACGCCGCCCGCTTCGAGCGGGTCGACCGGGGCGATCGGCAGCTTCTTGGAGAGCAGGCCGAGCATCAGGCCGCGGCCACGGTGGGCTTCGGTGTCCAGCGGAATCTGCATGGCCACGTCACGGCTGATGCCGGCGTCGAAGCCGTATTCATCCATCAGGTCCAAGGCGGCCGCACGGACCGGCGAGCCGCGCAGGCGTTCGTCGGTGAAGCGGTGCATCTCGCGCTCGATGACGTGGCGCATGCCCGCCACTTCGTGACGCAGCTGGCGGAGTTCTTCGTCGTCGCGCGGGATCAGGCTCAGCTCCGGCACGCTGGTCATGACCGGTGCCGGTTCGTTGGCGGCGGCCGCGGTGGTCACCGGCAGCGGCAGCTCCGGCGGTACGGCGGTGGCCACGATCGCGGCCGGGGCGAGCACCGCCGCGGCCGGCAATGCGGGCTCGTCCATTTCATCCAGTGGTGGATCGATCACGAAACGGGCGCGGTTGATCGCGGCGGGCGCGGCAACAGCCTCCACCGGCTCGGCGGGCGCCGCCGCCGCGGCCTGCTCGACATTGAACGGCGCGAAGATCTGCTCCGGCAGCGACGGTTCGTTGACAGCCGGGTTGAGGCCTGCGCGGGCCAGGGTGGCGGCAAAGCCATCACTGCCGCGCGGCGGCACCACTTCGTGGGCGGTATCGAGCGTGCGGCCGGTCGCGCCGACAGCGGCGCGGGCCAGGGCGGCAACGGCCGAAGTGGTGGCCGCGACCGGCTCGGGCGTGGCGACCGGGGTCTTGCGACGGGTCACCGCCGCGATCACGGCATCGGCGGCGCTGCGTGGGCGCGGGGCCGGCGGCGGAGCGACGTCCTTGCGGGCCGCTTCCAGGGCACGCTGCACGGCGCCTTCATCGTAGTTCGCCGCCGCCACGATTTCGACACCTTCCGCGATCCGGCGGTTGGACAGGATCACGGCGTCCGGACCGTGTTCCTTGCGCACCAGGTTCATGGCCGAGCGCATATCGGAGGCGACGAAGCGTTTGATTTTCATGCTGTGGTACCGGGACTGGGGCGGCGGAGTGGTGGAAGGGAAACGCTGGTTGTCGGTGGTCTGCACGGTCAGGGATTCCCTTTATTTCCTGCTGCGGTGAATTCGAATGAGGTGTCTGTTTTCTGTCGCGTTGCCGTCGGGCGCCTGGCTCAACTGATCGTGCCGACCAGCTTCAACCGTTTGTCCTCGGGTACCTCGCTGTAGGCGAGTACGGACAGCGAGGGGACGCTGTGGCGTACCAGCCGTGCCAGCGCGGCACGTACCGGGCCGGGGACCAGCACGACCGCCGGCTCGTTCTTCGCTTCCTGCTTGCCGACACATTCGGCCAGGCTTTGATGCAGTCGCTCGGCGAGTCCGGGTTCCAGCGCGGCGCCGTTGCCCTGAGTGGACTCCTGCAAGACGCGTTCCAGTTGCGGGTTGAGGGTGAACACCGGCAGCTCCGCCGACATGCCGGCGATCTCCTGCACGATGAAGCGGCCCAGTGCATTGCGTACGGCAGCGGTCAGCACGGCCGGGTCCTGGCTGGTCGGGGCACTTTCCACCAGCGATTCGACGATCTTGCGCAGTTGGCGGATCGGGATGCGTTCGATCAGCAGGTTCTGCAGCACGCGCACCACGGCCGAGAGCGGCAGCGACTTGGGCGTCAGATCCTCGACCAGCTTCGGTGCGCTCTTGGCCAGGTTGGCCAGCAGCTGCTGCACTTCTTCATGGCCCAGCAGTTCCGGGGCGTGCTCGCGGATCAGGTGCGACAGATGCGTGGCCACCACGGTGGCCGGATCGACCACCGTGTAGCCCATTGTTTCGGCGTTGGCGCGCTGGTGCGGCTGGATCCAGGTGGCGTCCAGGCCGAAGGCCGGATCCTTTCCGGCGATGCCTTCCAGCGTGCCCAGCGCACTGCCCGGGTCCAGCGCGAGTTCGCGATCGGGGTGGATCTCGGCGGTGGCCACGGGCACGCCGTGGATCAGCAGGCGGTAGGCGGTGGCAGGCAGCTCGAGGTTGTCGCGGATATGGACGGAGGGAATCAGGAAGCCGATGTCGTGGGTGAGCTTGCGGCGCACCCCCTTGATCCGCGCCATCAGCTCGCCGCCCTGATTCTTGTCGACCAGTGGGATCAGGCGATAGCCGACCTCCAGGCCCAGCGGATCGACCGGGCGCAGTTCGTCCCAGGTCAGCTCAGCGGTGGGCGACGGGGTGGCACCGGGCAGCCCCAGGGCTTCAGAGCGGCCGGCAGCGGGGGATTCGGCGGCGCGCGCAGCGGCCACGCTCTTCTTCCAGGCCTTCCAGGCAACGAAGCCGAGGAGGGCCGCCAGCGTCAAGAAGGCGACGTTGGGCATGCCCGGGACCAGGCCGACCACACCCATGATCGCAGCGGCAATGGTGAGCGCGCGGTACTGGCCGAACACCTGGCCCATCATGGCCTGGGCCATGTCCTGCGAGCGCGAGGCGCGGGTCACCAGCATGGCCACCGCCGAGGACACCAGCAGCGCAGGCAGCTGCGCCACCAGACCGTCACCGATGGAGAGCAGGGTGTAGGTAGCGGCGGCATCACCGAACGGCATGCCGTGCTGGAGCACGCCGACGGCCAGGCCGCCGATCAAGTTGATGAACAGGATCAGGATGCCGGCGATCGCATCGCCGCGGATGAACTTGCTGGCACCGTCCATCGCGCCGTAGAAATCGGCTTCCTCGCGGACTTCTTCGCGGCGGGCCTTGGCCTCTTCGCGCGTCAGCAAACCGGCGTTGAGATCGGCGTCGATGGCCATCTGCTTGCCGGGCATGGCATCGAGGATGAAGCGCGCGGTGACTTCGGACACGCGGCCGGCACCCTTGGTGATCACCACGAAGTTGATGATGGTCAGGATCGCGAACACCACGATGCCGACCGCGTAGTTGCCGCCGATGACGAACTCACCGAACGCAGCGATCACCTTGCCCGCGGCTTCATGGCCGTTCTGGCCATGCAGCAGGATCACGCGGGTGGAGGCCACGTTCAGCGCCAGCCGCAGCATGGTGGTGATCAGCAGCACGATCGGGAAGATCGTGAAGTCCAGCGGGCGCTTCACGTACACCACCGCCAGCAGCACCATCAGCGAGATGGCGATGTTGAAGGTGAACAGTGCATCGAGCACCGGTGGGGCCAGCGGGACCACCACCATCGCCAGCAGCGCCAGCACGATCAGCGGGGCGCCGAGGCCGTTGCGGATCATGTCCATGGCACGGCGCGCGGTCATGCCGCCGGCAGCGGGCTGTGCACTCATGGGCGGGCTCCCTTGCCGAATTCATCGATGTCGATGCTGGGGCTGGCCGGCATCGGGCCGGTGTGCCAGCTGCGCAGCTGATAGACGTAGGAGAGGACCTGGGCCACGGCCGAATACAGTCTCACGGGAATTTCCTTTCCAAGTTGACCTTCCCGATACAAGGCGCGTGCCAAAGGCGGGGCGGAGACGATGGCGACCTTGTTGCCGTCGGCCACTTCACGGATACGCAGGGCGGTTTCATCCACGCCCAGGGCCACCACGGTGGGGGCGCCCATCTTTCCGCCCTCGTATTTCAGGGCGACCGCGTAGTGGGTCGGGTTGACCACCACCACGTCGGCGGTGGGCACCGCCTCCATCATCCGGCGGTTGGCCAGCTGCTGCTGGAGCTGGCGGATGCGGCCCTTGACCTCCGGGCTGCCCTCGCTTTCCTTCATTTCCCGGCGCAGCTCTTCACGGGTCATCTTCAGCTTGCGCATCCAGTTCCAGCGCTGGTACGGGGCATCGATGAAGGCCAGCAGCATCATGGCGCCGCCGGTGGCCAGCATCAGCTTCAGGGTGAAGCCCAGGCCATGCACCATGGCGGCCTCCAGCGGCTGGTTGAGGAGGTCGCGCAGCGAGCGGATGCCGTGCCAGACCACCAGCCCGGCAGCGGTGCCGACAAAGACGATGCGCAGCAGCGATTTGGTGAACTCGGCGATCGCTTCGGGGCCATACAGGCGCTTCATGCCCGCCATCGGGCTCATCCGGGTGAAGTCCGGCATCATCGATTTGTTGGACCAGCGCAGCCCGCCCATCACCACCGGCGACAGGAAACTGGCCAGCAGGCAGATCACGATCAGGGGCCACATCGCCAGCATCAGGCGCAGCAGCAGCTCGCCGAAGTGCCCGAACAACGCCTTCGGGTGCAGCCACAGGGCCGGCTCGGGGCTCAGCGCGAACTGCATCCAGCTCTTGGTGTTGCGGGCGATGGTGCCGGAGAACGCCATCAGCGCCAGAACACCGGCACCGAACACGGCCGCCGTGGCCAGCTCACGCGAGCGCGGGATGTTGCCCTGTTCCCGGGCATCGCGCAGGCGTTTTTCGGTGGGTAATTCGGTTTTTTCGCCGGCTTGTTCGTTCTCGGACATCAGGGCACGACACGGGAGGAGATGCCGGTGTCCGTGCAAGAACCGTTCCGCGAGCCGCCAGTGACGGTAGTGCCGGCCGCTGGCCGGCTGCAGGGGATGCCTGCTGGTTTCTGGGGAGCCGGCCAGCGGCCGGCACTACCGCGTCTCCAGCCTCACCCTGCCGAGGCACCTGGGCGTGCCTGGGCCTTCCAGTCTGCCGCCACCTCCACTCTGGGGCGGGGCAGGTCATGCAGCTGCATGAAGCGCTCCGGGTCCACCGGCCGCCCCAGCAGATACCCCTGCAGGTAATCGCAGCCCAGTCGCTCCAGGTAAGCTCTCTGGCCGGCGGTCTCGACGCCTTCGGCGACGATGTCCATGTCCAGGGCATGCCCCAGCGCCACGATCGCCGACACGATCACTACGTCCTCCGAGCTGTTCTCCAGGTCGCGCACGAAGGCGTGGTCGATCTTGATCTCGGTGGCCGGCAGCCGCTTGAGGTACAGCAGGCTGGAATACCCGGTGCCGAAATCATCGATGGAGATGCCCACGCCCAGTGCGGCCATTGCCTGCAGCAGGGTCAGGCTGACTTCGGTGTCACGCATCACGGTGCTTTCCGTGATCTCCAGGATCAGCCGGCGCGGCTCGAGATGGTGGGTCTTGAGGGCCTCGCGCACTTCCCGCAGCAGGTTGGGCGAGGCGAACTGGATCGGGGAGAGATTCACCGAGACCGTCCAGCCGTCATGACCGGCGTTGTGCCACGCACGCAGCTGGCGGCAGGCTTCGTTGAGTGCCCAGCGGCCAATATCATTGATCACCCCGCTGCGTTCGGCCAGGCGGATGAAGCGGTCCGGCGGAATCAGGCCCTGCTGCGGGTGACGCCACCGGATCAGCGCTTCGGCCCCGCTGATCGACTGGCCGGCGACGCGCGTCTTGGGTTGGTAGTGCAGGAACAGCTGCTCGGTGCCGATCGCCCGGCGCAGGTCGGCGAGGAGCTGGAACTGCTGCTCGGCACTGTCGTTCATCCAGTCGGCGAAGCGCACATACGCGTTGCGGCCCGCCTCCTTGGCCTGGTACATCGCCGCATCGGCGAAGGCCATGAGCTGGCGCTCATTGGCGGCATGGTCGGGGCAGATGGCGATGCCGATGCTGGCGGTGACCTGCAGGTCGTGACCGCCCAGCAACGGCTCGCGGCCCACGGCCTGGATGATGCGGCTGGCCAGCGTGGCGACATCCTCATCGTTCTCGATCGGCACCACCAGCACGAACTCGTCGCCGCCCAGGCGCGCGATCATGTCCCCGGGCCGCAGCAGCTTGCGGGTGCGGTCGGCGACGGCGACCAGCAATGCATCACCAGTCTGGTGACCGTAGGCATCATTGACCTGTTTGAAGCCGTCCAGATCCATGAACATCACCGCGAACCGACTGCCGCGCTGCTCGGCTTCGGCAAGCGCCTGCTCGATGCGCTGCTGCAGCAGGCGGCGGTTGGGCAGGCGGGTCAGGGGATCGTGCAGGGCGGCCTGGGTCAGCTCGGCCTGGGCGTCATCCAGTGAACTGCTCAGGTCGGTATTGCGCAGGCGCAGCAGCTGTGCCTCCATGCGCTGGTCCAGCCAGGAGACGATCAGCACGATGGCCAGGATCGCGATGGTGAGCACCAGTACCACCAGCGCCAGCCACTGCGCCTGCAGACCGTCACCGGCAACCGCACCGCAGATGCTGCCGGCGGGAAAACGCGCGGCGGCCATGCCGGTGTAATGCATGCCGGCGATGGCGGCACCGAGCACCAGTGCGGGCGCGATGCGGTCACGAAGGCGGCGGTGGCTGCTGCGCAGACGGAAGGCGATGTGCAGCGCGGTCCAGGACGCGGCCACGGCGATGAGCAGCGACAGCGCCACCCAGCCGAGGTGGTAGTCGATCCCGGGCTGCATGTGCAGCGCGGCCATGCCCAGGTAGTGCATTGATGCGATCCCACTGCCCATCAACAGCGCACCGAGCGCGAGGCGCCCGTGCGGCAGGGTCGGGCGCGAGACCAGCCACAGCGCGAAGATGGACGAGGCCATGGCGGCCAGCAGTGAGACCGTGGTCAGGCCCAGTGCATAGCCCAGCGGAATAGGGAGCTGGAAAGCGAGCATGCCGATGAAGTGCATCGACCAGATGCCCAGGCCCATCGCACCTCCCCCGCCGGTCAACCAGAGCCAGGTGGAGCGACGTGTGGCCGCGGTGGTGACCCGGCTGGCCATGTCCAGCGCGGTGAAGGAGGCCAGTACGGCGACCAGGAACGACACGACGACCAACCACGGGGTATAGCTGCCGATCAGCATGGATGACTCTCTCCCTGGTCAACACCTGAGCGATACGACAGAACGCCACGCCATCACCGCAGACAACGGGTGAAGGTTTCGTCGTCGCCGTGCGACGGCGCAGCGGAGCGCAGGACTCAGATTAACAAGCCGACCGGGGGGCGCTGCAAGTGACGAATGGCCCGCGTTCGGCCCGATTCCGCGCTGTCCCGGGTGTGTCCCGGGTCAGCGGCTGACGCTGTCGGCCGCGTCGAAGGCGGCATCGAACAGGCGCTGCACCGGCGGCCCCATTTCGCCGGCCAACACGGTCAGCAGGAACAGCCCCAGCAGCAGGGCCACCGGCAGGCCGAGCTGGATTGGATTGAGCGCAGGTGCCGCGCGTGCCAGCACGCCGAAGGCCAGATTGATGGCCAGCATCGCCACGGTAAGCGGCAGCGCCAAGGTGAGCGCGCCACGGAACACCTGCAGCAGGAACGTGGGAGCGATGGCGAAAAACGCATGCGGATCGGGCAGGGCGGTGCCGATCGGCAGGGCTTTGTAGCTGTCCATCAACAATGAGATCAGCGCCAGATGCCCGTTGGAGGCGAAGAACAGCAGGCCGAACAGCAGATAGAACCAATGACCGATCACGCCGGAGCTGCCACCGCGCATCGGGTCACTCATCTGCGCGAACGCCAGGCCGGTCCCTTGGGCCACCAGTTCACCAGCCATCGCGCCGGCCTCGAACACCAGCCGCAGCAGGAAGCCGATGGAGATGCCGATGGCCAGTTCGCGGGCGATGGTCAGCACCGTCGCCGCATCGAAGCCGGTCCATTCCGGGACCGGCGGCAGCATCGGTGAGAGCGCGATTGCCAGTGCGCCGGCGAGCATCACGCGCACCCGCGAGGGCACGGCGCGGGTGCCGATCAGCGGCATCGCCATGATCATCGCGCCGATGCGCAGCATGGTCCACAGGATCGTGCCGATCATGCCGAAGGCCTGCAGGCCATCGGCGGCCATCTGGGTCGCGGAATCCACGGCGGCTGCCTCAGCCGATCAGGTGGGGAATGCGCTGGAACAGCAGCGTGGTGTATTCGACCAGATGGCCGATCAGCAGGCTGCCGAGCGCGAACAACACGACCGTCAAGGCCGCGGCCTTGGCCACGAAGGCGATGGTCGGTTCGTTGAGCTGGGTCGCGGCCTGCACTACGCCGACCACCACGCCGACGATCAGCACGGTGAGCAGCAGCGGGCCGGCGACCCAGAGCACGGTGATCAGGCCACCACGCAGTTCGGTCAGGGCAAGTTCGGGCGTCATGTCAGTCTCGGGTCCGTATCGATCAACAAGGCAGGGCGGTCAGACCGCATTGAAACTGGCGGCCAGGGTGCCCACCACCAGCACCCAGCCATCCACCAGCACGAACAACAGGATCTTGAACGGCGCGGAGACCAGCATCGGCGAGAGCATCATCATGCCCATGGACATCAGCACGCTGGCCACGACCAGATCGATGATCACGAACGGGATGAAGATCAGGAAGCCGATCTCGAAAGCGGTCTTCAGTTCGCTGGTGACAAACGAGGCGACCAGGATCGGGAACGGAATGGCGTCCGGGCTGGCGTAGGTACCGTGGCCGGCCATGCCGGCGAACGTCATCAGATCCGTCTCGCGGATCTGCGCCAGCATGAAGGCGCGCAGCGGCTGGGTGGTCAGCGTCCAGGCGGTCTGGAAATCGATCTCGCCGTTGAGGTACGGCGCCATGCCGCTGCCCCAGGCCTTCTGCCACACCGGCAGCATCACCATCGCGGTAAGGAACAGGGCCAGGCCGAGCAGCACCTGATTGGACGGCGTCTGGCCGGTACCCAACGCCTGGCGCAGCAGGCCCAGCACGATGATGATGCGGGTGAAGGCGGTCAGCACCAGCAGCATCGAGGGGATCAGGGTGATCGCCGTCATCAGCAGCAGCGTCTGCAGCGGCAGGCTGACCGGTTGGCCGCCGATCTTGCCGACATTCACGTCCGGCAGCGCGGGCACACCCGGCACGCCGGGCGCGGCCCAGGCCAGGGCCGGCAGCGCACACAGCAGGGCAGTCAGCAACAGCGGCAGGTAACGGGTCCAGGAGGTACGGGGGCCACGCATGTTCAGGGTTCCTTGCGCAGCCGCTGTTGCAGCAGCTGGGCGAAATTCGGGAGGTGTTTGAAATCGGGAAGGCGTGCCGGCGTCGGAGCCGGCAGAGGTTCGGGCAGCTGATGCAGGGTGTTGATGCCGCCGGCGGTGACACCCAGCAGCAGCTGGGTGCCATTGACCTCGATCACCACCACGCGCTCTTTCGCGCCGACGGTCAGGCTGGCAACCACCCGCAGGCCTTCGGCCGGGCGGAAGCCGCTGCCGGGCATACGCTTGAGCAGCCAGCCCAGGCCGACGATCAAGGCCAGCACGCCCAGCAGTGCCAGTACCGCACCGAACATGCCCGGTGCGGCGGCGGCATGCTGGCCGACCTTGACGGTCGAGGCGCCGGCGGCGATCAGCAGCCCGGTGCTCAACGCAGTCTCCGGATCCGTTCGCTCGGGCTGACCACGTCGGTCAAGCGCACGCCGAAGCGGTCGTTGATCACCACCACCTCGCCATGGGCGATCAGGGTGCCATTGACGAACACGTCCAGCGATTCACCAGCACCGCGTTCCAGTTCAACCACCGAACCCTGGTTGAGCTGCAGCAGGTTGCGGATCGGCAGGCGCGCACGGCCCACTTCCAGCGACAGGGTCACCGGCACATCCAGGATCACATCCAGGTTCAGCTCGGGACCGAGGTTCTCATCGGACTGCAGCGTGGTGAACTGCGCCGGTGCCGGTTCCGCCGGGGACAGCGGTTCGTTGGATTCGATATCGTTCATTTCGAGACTTCCTGGAGTACGGGAACGCGTGGGCGGGTGCCCGGGGGATGGGTGGCGGTGATCTTGACGGCGTTGCAACCGTTGGCGATGCCGAACTCGCCGGTGAATACCGGGATGTTCTCCACGCACAACGGCACCTGCGCCGGCATGTCGATCGAGAGGATGTCGCCGACCTTCAGGCCGGTCAGTTCACGCAGGGTCATGCGCTTGCTGGCCAGGACGCTGGACAGCGTGACTTCGGCGATATTGAGCTGCTCGCGCAGCATCACGCCCCAGCTGGCATCGCGATCGTTGCGGTCGCTCTGGATGCCGGCGTCGAGTAGCTCGCGGATCGGTTCGAGCATCGAGTAGGGCAGGGTGACGTGGATGTCGCCGCCACCGCCGTCGAGTTCGACATGCAGGCGGCACACCACCACGTACTCGCGCGGCGTCACGATGTTGGCGAAGTGCGGATTGATCTCGGAGTTGATGTACTCCAGCTCCACATCCATTACCGGTGCCCACGCTTCCTGCAGGTCGGCGAAGGTCTGCTTGAGCAGCAGGTGGATGACGCGCATTTCCGTCGCGGTGAACTCGCGGCCTTCGATGCGGGTCGGGTAGCGCCCGTCGCCCCCGAAGAAGTTGTCCACGATCGCGAACACCAGCGTCGGCTCGAACACGATCAGCCCCGTGCCGCGCAGCGGCTTGAAGCGGATCAGGTTGAGGTTGGTCGGCACGTACAGCGAGTGCATGTAGTCGTTGAACTTGATCAGCTCGATGCCGCGCACGGACAGTTCGGCCGAGCGCCGGATCAGGTTGAACAGACCGATGCGCCACAGGCGCGCGAAGCGCTCGTTGACCATTTCCAGGGTCGGCATGCGGCCGCGGATGATGCGGTCCTGACTGGCAAAGTCATACGAGCGCGCCTCGCCGGGCGTGGCAGCATCGACGTCGGTCTCGACCGCACCGGAGTCCACGCCGTGCAACAGCGCATCGATCTCATCCTGGGAAAGCAGGTCATTCATGGTCGGCCCTTACTGGGTGACGAAACTGGTGAACAGCAATTCGTCGGCACCCGGCTTGCCGGTTTCGGCCTTCAGCAGCTTCTGCACTTCGGCCAGCGAGGTGGCCTGCAGGCGCTCCTTGCCCGCGCGGTCGGCGATGTCGGTCGGCTCGACCTGCGAGAACAGCATCAGCAGCTTGGCGCGGATCGCCGGGGCATGGAGCTTGATCGCTTCCATGGCAGCCGGATCGCGGCTCATCAGCTGCACTTCGACCTGCAGGTAGCGTGGGCCGTCGAAGCTGCTGTTGAGGTTGACCACGAACGGCGGCTCCAGACCGAAGTACTGGGCCGGTGCCGGCACCGCGGCCTTGGCGGCCGGCTTGGCGGCCTTGTCGTCGTGCTGGGACTGGGTGAAGTACCAGACGCCGCCACCGGCGGCACCGGCAGCGAGCACCGCGACCAGGGCGGTGATCAGGATCGGACGGCGCGGCTTGGCCGGCTTGTCCTTTTCGGCGGATTTCTTGGTTTTATCGGCGGCTGCGGCCACGAGGAAGCTCCAGAGGATTGCTTCCTGACTACATGCAAAGGCTGTGCCTGAATGCTGAAGACGGCGGGTGTCGGGTTTCTGGCGGCGCCGCCGAAGCGGCGTCGCACCCGGGGATTACGCGTAGGCGTCGACCAACCCGCGCTGACGGATCAACTGCGAGGGCGACAGCGTAGTCTCGGCCATCAGCGGTTCACCGTCATCGCCCACGCCGCTCCGGGCACCATCGCCGCGGCCGCCATTCTGTGCGGTCTGCTGCTGGCCCACATCGGCCTGGCCGAGCTGGAAACCCTGTTCGCCGAGCATGTCGCGCAGGCGCGGCAGACTGCTTTCCAGTGCATGACGCACGTCGGCATGGGCGCTGGTGAAGGTCGCATGGACCTTGTCACCGTCCAGATGCAGTCGCACGTCGATCGGGCCCAGGTCGTTCGGGGTGATTTTGATATGGGCGTGGCCGATCTTCTGGTCCGCCAACCAACTGACGCGGGCGCCGACGGCATCATCGAAATCGCCAGCGCCCAGCTGCGGGGTGGCGGTCGGCGAGCCGGTAAAGGGCGGGGCCGCTGCCGGTTTGGCGTCGACGATGCTCTGCAGGGCGTGCAGCACCGGCGTGGCCGGTGCGTCCGGACCATCGCTGGCGGCAGCGCTCAGCGCCTCGGTAAAGGTCTTCAACAGCGGCACGGCATCGGCTGGGGCGGCGTCGGCCGCCAGGGCGGGCAGGGCGATGCCGCTTGTCGCAGGTGCCGCCGGAGCCAGCGGGCCCGCTGCCGGCGCGGTGGTGTCCGCAGTGGCGGTGGCCAGCGTCGGCAGCGCCGCCGTCGTGGGCGCAGCACCGGCGGCGGGCCCGGCAGGCGCAGGCGCGACCGGCACGGGCACCACAACCGGCAGCCCGTTCAACGCCAAGCCGGCCAGGCCGAACGGCGGCCACGCTGCATCGTCGTCCGCCGCCTCGGCCACCGGCTTATCGGCGGTGGCGGGCGGCGCGGTGCTGGTATCGGTAGTGGCAGGCGCCTCGGCGGTGTCTTTGCTGCTGGCGCTGCCGGGGCGTGGTGCGGTGTCCTTGCCGGTATCCGGTGTTGCAGCGTCCTTGCCCGCAGGTGCGTCGCGGCGCCCGGCGGGCTTGCTGGATGCTGCCGGGCGTGGCGTGTCAGTGCCGGGCGAGAGCATCGCGTCAAACTCTCGACGATCGCTGCCGCTGGACAGCTCAGGGCGTGCGGAGGACGCACCCGTGCTGCCGTTCTGCAGCGGTGCGGTGCCGCCAAGCAGGGCCGAGGGCGTCATGGCGCGCCTCCATTGTCGCTGTCTTCGCGCTGGGCCTGGCGCGAACGACGTGCGCCCAGATCGTCCATCTCGCGCTGGTCGCGGCGATCGGTGACCACCTTTTCCTGCGCGCGGTAACTGGCGGCCAGCTGCTCAAGCACCTGCTTGTCGCGGCTGGCCAGGATCAGACGCGCGCGTTCGGCCTCGACCTTTTCGCGGTTGTTGTCCACGGTCTGGCGCTGCTGGGCCACGGCGCTGTCCAGACGATCCAGGAACGCGCGCCGGTTCATCAGCTGCGCCGGACTGGTCGCGGCCATCTGCGCGCCGGCATATTCGTCGGCATAGCGGCGCAGCTCATCCAGCCGCGACACATGCGTGTCGAGTGAGCGCTGGCGTTCGGCGAGGTCGCGGGCGACCTCGTCCTCGTGGTCCTGGGCGCGCTTCAGCAATGGGTCGAATCGCTTGGATTGCATCATGGCTTTAACTCTCTGGTTCCACCAGCCGCTTGAGGGCGGCCTGACTGTGCGGCAGGTCGGCGGCTTTGCCGACGTCCTGGCCGAGGAATTCAACGATGTCCGACCAGCGCTCCAGCGCCTCGTCGGTCGCCGGGTCATTGCCGCGCTGATAGGCGCCGATCGCGATCAGGTCGCGGTTGGCCGAGTACGCCGAGACCAGCCGCTTGAGCTTGCGGATGCGCAGGCGCCACGGCTCGTCGGCGATTTCCGTGACCACGCGGCTGACCGACGATTCCACGTCGATCGCCGGGTACAGACCGCTGTCGGCCACGCGCCGCGAGAGCAGGATGTGGCCGTCGAGAATCGCGCGGGCGGCATCGGCGATCGGATCCTGCGGATCATCGCCTTCGGTCAACACGGTGTAGAACGCGGTGATCGAACCGCGGCCCTTGGCGCCGTTACCGGCGCGCTCGACCAGGGCCGGCAGCTTGGCGAACACGGATGGCGGATAGCCACGCGTGGTCGGCGGCTCACCGACCGACAGGCCGATCTCGCGCTGGGCTTGCGCGAAGCGGGTCAGCGAGTCCATCAGCAGCAGGACATTCAAGCCCTGGTCGCGGAACCACTCGGCGATCGCCGTGGCACGGTAAGCGCCGTGCAGGCGCGCCAGTGGCGGGCGATCCGCCGGGCTGGCCACCACCACGGCGCGGCGCAGGCCTTCTTCGCCCAGCGTGCTTTCCACGAAGTCGCGGACTTCGCGGCCACGCTCGCCAATCAGGCCGACCACGATCACGTCCGCGGCGGTGTAGCGCGTCATCATGCCCAGCAGGGTCGATTTACCGACACCGGAACCGGCAAACAGGCCGACACGTTGGCCGCGGCCGATCGGCAGCAGCGCATTGATCGCGCGCACACCTACGTCCAGCGGCTGGGTGATCGGCTCACGGGCCAGCGGATTGATCGACACGCCGGCCATGCCGACGGTGCCTTCAGCGCGGATCGGGCCCTTGCCATCCAGCGGCACGCCGTCGCTGTCGATGACGCGGCCGAGCAGGCCTTCGCCGACTTCCACACCGCCGCGACCCAGCGCAGGCACGACCCGCGCATTGGGCAGCAGGCCGTGCAGTTCGGCGCTGGGCATCAGATAGGTGCGTTCACCGGCAAAGCCGACCACTTCGGCATCCACCCAGCCACCGTCGGCGACTTCGACCTTGCAGCTGGCGCCCATCGGCGCTTCGCAGCCGACCGCTTCCAGGGTCAGGCCCACCGCGCGGCGCAGCACGCCTTCGCGGATCAGGCCACGGCCATGCGCGGTATCGGGGCGGATGTTGTCCAGGCGCGAGGCCAGCCGCAGGTTGCGGACGGCGGTCCAATCGGCCGGCGGGGGCAGGGTATCGGTGTTCATGGCGTGGTGCCTGCCTTGCGGATGACCGCATCGAGCGCGCCGCGCAGGCGGGCGTCCAGGGTGCCGTCGATGCGCACGGTCTCGGCGTGGACCCGCAGGTCGCCGCGGCTCAGGCTGAGATCCGGGGTGAGGCGCTGGTTCGGGGACAGGTTCAATACCGGGGTCAACGCAGCGATGTCGTCCGGGTGCAGACGCACTTCGACCTCGCGGGCGGCGCCGCCAACAGCGTCGACGGCCTCGTTGACCAATTGCGCCAGCAGTTCGGGCTCGGCTTCATACGCCCGGCCGACCAGATTGCCGGCGATGCGCACGGCCAGTTCGCCGAGCGCGGCCACTACTTCATTTTCCAACCGCACCAGCGGCCGGCTGAAGTTGTCCAGGATGCCTTCGATCTGTGCGATCAGCCGACGCACCTCGGCCTGGCCCTGGGCAAGGCCATCGGCGTGACCCTGCTCAAAGCCGTCCTTCTCGGCGTTGTCCTGGATCGCCTGTATCTCTTCCAGGGTCGGCAGCTGCAGCAGGGGTTCCGGTTCCAGCTCCGGATCCGGCTCGGTGAGTTCGAAGATATCTTCTTCCGGCGCCGGCTCGGGCACCGCCAGCAGATCCGGGGCAAGCCAGCGCACGGCAGCGTTCACAGCATGGCCTCCGCATTGCCACCAATGGTGACGGTGCCTTCATCGGCCATGCGCTTGACGATCGCCAGGATCTCGCGCTGCGCCACTTCCACATCCGACAGGCGCACCGGGCCACGGGCTTCCATGTCTTCCAGCAGGATCTCGGCCGCACGCTGGGACATGTTGCGGGTGATCTTGTCGCGCACCTTGATGTCGGCGCCGCGCAGGGCCAGGCCCAGGCGCTCGCCGCTGACTTCGCGCAGCACCAGCTGCAGTTCGCGGTCGTCCAGGTCCACCAGATCGTCGAACACGAACATCAGGTCCTGGATGCGGCCACTGAGCGGCGCATCGATGCGCGCGATCTCGCCCAGGATCGCCTGGTCCTGGCCACTGTCCATGAAGTTCAGGATGTTGGCCGCGCACTGCACGCCGCCGATGTTGGAGGACTTCAGGTTCTGGTTGCCGGCGAACTGGCGCTCCATGATCTCGTTGAGCTCATTGAGCGCGTTCGGCGGAATGCCATCCAGGGTCGCGATGCGCAGCAGCACATCCACGCGGGTGCGCTCGGGCAGCAGCTTGAGCGCGTCGGCGGCCTGGTCGGTTTCCAGATGGGCCATCACGATGGCGATGATCTGCGGGTGCTCGTTGCGGACCAGATCGGCGACGGCGCGCGGATCCATCCACTTCAGGGCATCCAGGCCGGTGGTGTTGCGGCCGAGCAGGATGCGGTCGATCAGGTTGCCGGCCTTCTCCGTGCCCAGCGCCTGCACCAGCATGTTGCGGATGTAGTCGTCCGAGCCCACGCCCAGCGAGGTCTTGGAGCCCAGTTCGGCACCGAACTGATCCATGACCCGCTCGACCTGTTCGCGGGTGATATCGGTCATGGTCGCCATGGCGATACCGATCTTCTGCACTTCCTTGGGTTCCATGTGGCGCAGCACTTCGGCCGCATCCAGTTCACCCAGCGAGAGCAGCAGCACTGCGGCGCGTTGGACGCCGGTCATGGGGGCGTTCTCAGTCATTGGCCACCCAGCCCTTGACCACCTGGGCCACGCGCTTGGAATCGGTCTTTACAGCTTCACGCGCCATGCGCAGTCGTTCCTCGTAAGAGTCCACCGGCAGCGCCAGGGGTTCATGTCCAGCCGCGTTCAAGCGTTCGCTGCCGAGGGCGGGCAGGCCCTCGCCATCGTCGACCAGCTGCACGTCGGCCGTGTGGGGTTCCAGCTCTTCTTCCTTGGCTTTGTTCTGGCCGGTGATCGAGCGCAGCGCCGGGCGCAGCACACCAAACACCAGGGCCAGCACCACGATCGCGCCGAGCAGCAGACGCAGCGCGTCCTGGACCTGCGGCAGTTCCCACCACTTCGGTCCTTCGATCGGGGTGACTTCCCGCACGAACGGCGCATTCATCACCGAGACCGTGTCGCCACGCTCGGCATCGAACCCGACCGCCTGCTTGACCAGCGCTTCGACGCGGGTGAGTTCGGCAGCGGAGAGGGCCTGGTCGGCCATCTTGCCGTTGGCACCGGCGCGCGGCACGTTGTCCACCAGCACCGCCACCGAGACGCGCTTGATGCGGCCGGCCGGCTGGCGGGTGTGCTGCAGGGTGCGGTCCAGCTCGTAGTTGCGGGTCGCGTTCTTCGAGCTCTCCGTCGGTGCCTGCGCTGTGGCCGGTGCGGCAGCGGGGCCGGGCGGGGTATTGCTGGCAGCACCAGGCACACCCTGCGGGCCGGGCACGTTGGTGCTGTTTTCGCTCATCTGCTCGCTGCGCAGCTTCTGCGGCTCGCCGTTATAGAGCTCACGGGCTTCCTCGATCACCGAGAAGTCCATGTCCACGCTCACTTCCGGGTTCACGCGGCCGGGGCCGGTCATCGGCTCGAGCAGTTCGCGGATGCGTTGGTTGAACGAGGTTTCCTGGCGGCGCACCTGTTCGAACTGCGCGGCATTCATCGCCGCCTCGCTGTTCGGGTCGGAGACGCTGAGCATGCGCCCGCTCTGATCGACCACGGTGACGCGCTCCGGCGCCAGATCCGGAATGCTGGCGGCGACCATGTGCACGATGGCATCGATCTGACCGCGTTCGAGCTGCTGGCCGCCACGCAGTTCCAGCACCACCGAGGCGCTGGCGACATCGCGCTGGCGGGTGAAGGCGCTGGGCTTGGGAATGGCCAGGTGCACGCGCGAATCGCGGACCGGGCGCAGCGTATTGATGGTGCGCGAGAGTTCGGTCTCCAGCGAGTGCTGGTAGCGGGCGTTCTCCATGAACTGGCTGACGCCAAAGCCCGGGTCGCGCTCCATCAGCTCGAAGCCCAAGCGGCCACTGTCGGTGAGTCCGGAGCTGGCCAGCTTCAGGCGAGCGTCGTGCAGGTTCTTTTCCGGCACGGTGATGCCACCGGTGGCCTGGTCCAGTTCAAACGGAATCTGCGCGGCGCGCAGCAGGTCGGTGGCCTCGGCCGTGGCCTTCTGGTCCAGCCCGGTGTACAGCGGCACCATGCCGGGCTTCTGCGACCAGAAGAACACGAACAGACCTGCCGCCACGGCCACGGCGATCATCGCCATCAGGCCAAGCCGACGGGTGATCTGCAGGCTTTGCAGCCGGTCGAACCACTGCCCAGCCTTTTCGGTGTTCAGCGATTCTTTGGAGAGCGACAGGGCCATGCGTTTCTATCCTTACAGCGGCATGTTCATCACGTCCTGGTAAGCCTGGACGAGACGGTTACGGACTTCCACGGTGGCGCGGAAGGCGATCTGGGATTGCTGCGAGGCGACCATGACCTTGGCCAGGTCCGCACCGGGTTCACCCAGTTCGAAGGACTTGGCCAGGGCGCCGGATTTCTGTTGCGCATCGTTGACGCCGGCGATGGCGCCACGCAGGGTTTCGGTGAAGCTGGGGCCCTGGATCTCCTGGGGGGATACCAGGCCCTGGATTGCATTGCTGCGCGGCACTTCCGTCAGCGGGCTGACGGCGGGCTGCCCCATCTGGGTCTGGAAGGTGCGGATCTGAGAAAGGATCGAGGTGACGGAGTGCGACATCTGGAACGTTCCGAAGCAGGGGATGGGTTTCGAGTGAATACGTTGCAAGTGCCGTGCCGAAAGTGATGAGTGGTTCAGTTTCGTAACGGTGGCGGGGGTTTGCGGGGTCAGCGGCTCCGGCGGGGGTGGCCGTGGTGTACGTGAGGTGCGGTTGAGTGACCCAGCGGCGGTTTGACGCGCTGGTGTGCCGGAGAGTCGACGCCGGAAAACCGGCGGGTCGGTCGGGCGGTGGGCCACGATGCCCTTGCCGGCGAATGTCCCCCGGCGCCGGCCTGCGGCCGACCCCTCCTCCTTTATTTCGCCCACAAGGGCATCGCGACCCACCGTGTAGAGGCTGCTGGCGGCCACCCGTCAGATCCACAAAAAAGCCCGGGACATGCCCGGGCTTCTGATTTCCTTGTGGTGTTCTGCTCAGCCAGTCAGTTCGGTCTGGTCGCGTTCGATGCCGTACTTGCGCAGCTTCTCCACCAGGGTGGTGCGGCGCAGGCCGAGCAGTTGCGCGGCATGGGCGACCACGCCTTGGGTGCGTTCCAGCGCCTCGTTGATCAAGGTCAGCTCGATGTTGGCCATGTGGTTGCGCAGATCCAGGCCGTCGTCGGGCAGGGCCGGGGCGCGGTTGGCCGGGGCGGCGCCGTTCTCCGCCGAGGTGGTGCCTTGGCTGCCCGGGGTGTGGAAGGAAAAGCTGCGCAGGTCCAGACGTTCATCGGCCAGAGGCGCCGGTGCGGCGGCGGCAACTGGGGCCGTGATGGCGAAATCGCCGCGGTAACGGGCCGGCAGATCCTGCACGCGCACGTTGCCACTGGGATGCAGCACGGCCAGGCGTTCGACCAGATTGGTCAGCTCGCGCACATTGCCCGGCCACTCGTAGCTGGCCAAGGCCTGCAGAGCCTCGCCGGTGAAGCGGACTTCGCCGCGGCCAGTGCGGGCCAGCTGACCAGCGATGGTGGTCACCAGCGCCGGCAGGTCTTCGCTGCGCTCGCGCAGGGCCGGCACGTCGATCGGGAAGACGTTGAGGCGGTAGAACAGATCCTCGCGGAATTTGCCATCGGCGATACGCGTTTCCAGGTCGCGATGGGTCGCGGCGATCACGCGCACGTTGCAGCGGATGGTCTGGTTGCCGCCGACGCGCTCGAAGCTGCGCTCCTGCAGCACGCGCAGCAGCTTGACCTGCATCGGCAGGCTCATGTCGCCGATTTCGTCCAGCAGCAGGGTGCCGCCCTCGGCCATTTCGAAACGGCCCTTGCGCGCGCTCAGTGCACCGGTGAAGGCACCTTTTTCGTGACCGAACAATTCGCTTTCCAGCAGGTCCGGCGGGATCGCGCCGCAGTTGATCGCCACGAACGGCCCATCACGGCGCGGGGAGCGCTGGTGGATCGAGCGCGAGACGACTTCCTTGCCGGTGCCCGATTCGCCCAGCACCAGCACGGTGGTGTCGAAGGCGGCGACCTGCTCGATCATGCGGCGCAGCTGGGTGACCGCAACGCCTTCGCCGGTCGGGCCCTGGTCCTGCACGGCACCGGCCTGATGTTCGGCATCCAGGCGCTTGAGGCTGGCACGGCGCAGCAGGCCTTCCATCTGCGCGTGGCGCAGCGGCGCCTCCAGCGGCCAGACATTGGCTTCGTGCAGGCCATGCTGCTGCGCGAACGCGGTGGTATCACCGTCGATCAGCATCACCGGCGGGGGCAGGGCGCCCTTGCCCAGCCATGCGAACAACGCATCGCTGCGGTCGGAGTTGTCCAGGCTGCCGATGATGGCGGCCATCCAGTCATTGGGGCGGTGGCGGGTGACATCGAAATCGTTGGCATCGGCCACCCAGCGCGGGTTGAAGTCCATGAACTCCAGCAGCGCGACGGTGCGCTCGGCGCGGACCGCGTCGTTGTCCACCACCAGGATGCGCGATTCACTCATGGCCCGGTTCCTTCAGGCCTTCCAGGATCGGCATCACTTCCTGGATGTAGGAGAGCTTGCTGACGAAGTTGTCGGCCCCGGCGCGCAGGGCGTGCTCGCGGTGTTCGGCATCATCGAAATGGCTGGCGATGACGATGTAGGGCGCGTCGTCCTGCGATTTGATCAGGCGGGTTGCCTGCAGGCCGCCCATTTCCGGCATGGCCAGATCCATCAGCACCACCTGCGGGCGCAGCGACTCGGAGCGTTCGATCGCCTCCAGGCCATTGGCGGCGCTGCCGATGACATCGAGCCAATCGACCTTGCGGAAGTGGCGCATCGCAGCGTTAATGAAACCCTCGTGGTCATCGACCAGCAGCACGGTGAGCTTGTTCATGTCGTCCATTTCCTTCAGCCCACCCGGGCCAATTGCGGGGTGCTGGCATGGCTGCGGCGGCGTTCGCGCGCCGGAGCGATGTCCAGTTGTTCGCGGTATTTTGCAACGGTCCGGCGGGCAATGTTCACCCCTTGGCGCGAAAGCAGGCCAGCGATGGCCTCATCGGCCAGCGGGCGGGCTGCCGGCTCGGATTCGATCAGGCGACGTACCATCGCTTTGACGGCCTGGCCGGAGACGCTCGCGCCTTCCAGGCGCACGGCGAAGAAGTGCTTCAGTTCGAGCGTGCCGCGCGGGGTCTGCAGGTACTTGCCGGTGGTGATGCGCGAGACGGTGGACTCGTGCATGCCGATCTCATCGGCCACTTCCTTCAGGGTGAGCGGCGCCATCGCCTCCTCGCCACGGGTCAGGAAGCCGGACTGCCGTTCGATGATCACCCGCGCGGTGCGCAGCAGGGTGTCATAGCGCATCGACAGGCCACGGGTCAGCCATCGGGCTTCCTGCAGCATGTCGCGCAGCGGCTGTGCGGCTTCGCTGGTCTCGGCCAGGGCCTGTTCGTAATGCGGGTTGATGCTCAAGCGGCGGCTGGTGGCCGGGTTCAGCGCGACGCGCCACTGGCCATCGGCATGCCAGGCGACCACATCGGGGATCACGACCCCGGTGGTATCGGGCAGCAGGCTCTCGCCCGGGCGCGGCTGCAGCGACAGGATCAGGCGGACCGCTTCGTGGATGTCGGCGACTTCGGCGTCCAGCTGCTGGGCGAGCGCGGCATAGTCATGCGTGGCCAGCGCGGCCAGCCCGTCATCGAGCACGCGCTGGGCCAGGTGCCGGGCCGGTACGCGGCCGGGCAGGGTGCGCAGCTGCACGCTCAGGCATTCATGCAGGTTCTGGGCGGCCAGGCCAGCCGGGTCGCCGTGCAGAATGCGCTGACGGACCGCTTCCACGCCGGCGGCATCCACGTCGCAATGCGCGCTGGCGAGCAGGGTCAGCTGCGCCAGCGGGGCGTCGAGATAACCGGTGTCATCGCAGTGTTCCAGCCAGAAACCGGCGACGGCCAGCTCGCGGTCATCCAGTTCCATCGCCAGGCGCTGTAGGACGCGCAGCTGCGGGTCGGTGGATTCGCCGGCGGCGACGCGCTGCATGCGGTCATCATCGCCGTCCTGCCAACCGGCACCGGCCACGTCCCACATGGTGCTCTCGGGCAGTTCGTCAAAGGCGGCCACGTCCTGGGTCGTCACGGCCTCGGCGGTGTCGGCGGCGACGGGCTCGGGGGCCTCTTCGATCTCCAGCAGCGGGTTGGCTTCCAACGCACGGCGGATTTCCAGCTCCAGCTGCATGGCATCAAGCTGCAACAGACGGATCGACTGCAGCAGTTGCGGCGTGAGGTGAAGCTGCTGACCCATCTGGGTCGACATGGAGGCTTTCAAGATGTTTCCCCGATCACGCCGAGTCCCCGGCGCGTTATGGAACACATCTTGCTTCTGTTCCGGTGGCACCGGAATCAGGGGGTTCCTGAGTCGGGTCATCCAATCCCCGACAACATGTAGGGGAAACCACTACATCAGTACGTCATTTTGACGCATTTGCCGGTCCAACCCTTGAAAATCGCCACCTGGTGGCGCTGTGCCGCATCGGAATCCTGACGTGAGGGGCTGCCCGTGGCCGAAAAACGCCACCGAACCGTCGCCGGTCATTCCAGTTCGTGCTGATGGCGTGCGGCGAGCAGCACCAGATCCGTGGCGCGTCGGCAGCCCAGCGACTCCATCATGCGGGCACGGTGGGTCTCCACCGTCTTGACGCTGATGCCCAGATCCGCGGCGATTTCCTTGTTGCTCTCGCCTTTGCCGATCTGGCGCAGGATCTCGCGCTGACGCGGCGACAGCGCCGCCACGCCTACCGGCTTTTCCTTGCCGAGCATCGGCGCCAGCATCTTTGCCGAGATATGCGGGCTCAGGAACACCTGGCCGGCATGGGCAGCGCGCAGGGCCAGTTCCAGTTCCTGGGGGGCGGCATCCTTGACCACGAAACCGACAGCGCCACGGTCGAGTGCATCGCGCACATGCACGGCGTCATCGTGCATGGTCATCATCACCACGCGTGAGCCGGGGGTACGCAGCAGAATGTCGCTCAGCGCTTCCAGCCCGGTACGGCCGGGCAGGGAGAGGTCCATCAGCACCACGTCCGGCGCATGCTGCACGCTCAGCTGCAGGGCCTGCTCGGCATTGCTCGCCTCGGCGACGACGTCCACGTCGGTGAAGCCCTGCAGGAGGCGGCTGAGGCCGGCACGGACCAGGGTGTGATCGTCGACAATGAGTACGCGCACAGGCTACTAGGGGGGCGGGGAGGCGGTAACCTTAACGGAGTGGCGGGCCAGCGCCAAGCCGACTGGGTCACAGTCGGTACCGTATGGTCAGCGCAGACGCCGTGCTTCGGCAATCTGGCGGCGATGCAGGCGGAACAAATGCCGCTCCAGCGCCATTTCCAGCGCATCGCTCAGGCCCTCGAAGCGCAGCCACAGATAATGCGCGCCAGCGCCGTTGGCGGCCTCGGCCACGATCACCACGGGCAGATCGATATGGTCGGGCAGCCAATCGCTGGGCTGCAGCCGGATCACGCCCTGGCTGCCCGCTGCGGCGCCCGTACGCATGCCCTGTTCAATCCGGATGCCCCGACGGGACCAGCGCAGCGGACGCAGCGGCAGATCCTGGGCGCTCTGGCGGACCAGCCGGCCCAGCAGCACCATCACCAGGTCCAGTTTGGCTTCCAGGCGCTGCACCTGCAGCGTGGCGTCGCTGCGCTCGTCGTGCCCGTCATCGCTGCGGGCATCTTCCACCAGGGCCACACTGCGCAGCAGAGTCTCGGCGGTGCCCGGGCGGATCACCGCGCTGCCAATGCGGAACTCAGCCGGCAGCGCCAGTTCGCAGCTCAGCGTCTCATCGAACAGCTCGCTTTCGGCGGGGTGATGAATCTCGCTGGTGCGAAGGTCGGTCATGACAGGGATTCTGCCGTCAGGTACGCATGCGCGGCGCGAAGCGACTGTCGGCCGCTGTGGATATGCCGGCTGGCTTCTTCGCGCTGACGCATCATGAACAGCATGATGCGCTGCTGGCGTGCCTGCAGCGAAGACAGACCCGGGACGTCGAACAATGCCGACGGGCCGGCCAAGTAGGTGGTCTGGGCGGCATCGAGGGCATCCAGCTGCAGGCCGGCCTCATCGAAGTTCTCTTCCTGCAGCGCTGTCTCCAGTGCGTCCAGACGGGCGTTGAGCGAGCCCAGCGACGTCATGGGGTGGCCTGCTCAGCGTGGCGCTGCTGGTGCGGGATGGCATTCCAGGCCGCATCGATCTCGCCCAGCAGTTCCAGCGCCTCGGTCAGCGCGGCCGGATCGTTGTGCAGATTGGCTTCGGTCAGGCGCTGCATCACGTAGTCGTACAGCGAGGACAGATTGCCGGCGATCTCGCCACCAGCTTCATGGTCCAGCGAGCCGTTGAGGTGACCGACGATCGCGCAGACTTCGCCGATCGCCTTGCCCTTGCGCGCCTGGTCGCCGCGTTCCAGGCAGGCCAGGGCGAGTCGAAGTCGTTCGCAGGCCCCGGCGAGCAGCAGTGCGACCAGCTTGTGCGGGTCGGCATCGGTGATGGCGCTCTGTACGCCGACCTGGCGGTACTGCTCGGTGAATTGACGGTTGGAACCGTACATCAATCATGTCTCCTTCATTCGGGGCCGCGAGGTTCGCGACATCGTCGGCACCGGGTGGAGCCTGCGGGGTGTCCTGCGTGTGGTATCGGCAGCGGACCGGTTCAACTTGAGTCCGCTTCCTTGATCGATCAGCCGTCGATCAGCCGCTGAGCTGGGAGAGCTGGCTGGTCAGGCTCGACATCGTCTGGCTCATCTTGCTCATCAGCGAATCCAGCGCCAGGAACTGCTTCTTGTAGCGTTCCGACACGCCTTCCATACGCACATCCAGCGCTTTGCGACGCTTGTCGATATCGGTCAGCGTGCTGTTGATGCTTTTGGTGCGCGATACGAACGCGCCTTCTTTGCCAACGGCGGTGCTGACGTAGCCATCCACCACGGCAAACAGCTTGGCTGCCGCGCCATCGTCACCGGTCAACGCTTCACGCACGGCGCCGCCCTGGTTGACCAGGGCCGCGTCGAACTTGGCCGCGTCAAGGACCAGGCTACCGTCGGCATTGGGGTAGCCGCGGGTCTGCAGGCCCAGGGTCTTGGGATCCAGGCCAGCCGCGGAGAGATCCTTCAGAATGCCGCCCATCAGCCCACGCAACTGGCTTGACGCACCGCGCATCTGCGCATCACCGGTCAGGGAAGAGGGTTCTTTGTTCTCGATGTCGTACTTGGTAGCCGTATTGATCGCGGCGATGGCACCGTTGTAGGCGGTCACGAAGTCCTGCATCACCTTGCGCGCGGCGGCCGCATCAGTGGTGATGGTGACGGTGCTGTCGCCTTCTTTTTTCAGATTCAGCGTGAGGCCCGGGACCACGTCGGTGACGGTGTTTTCGCTGCTCACCACGGACACGCCGTCGATGGTCAGCTTGGCATCGGTCGCCGGCGTGCGCTCGCTCAGGCTGCTGGCGAGGGCCGTCAACTTGGCGTTGGCCGGGTCGGCAGTCAGCTTGATTGCGTTGGCGGTACCGGACTTGCTCTGGGAGAGCGACAGGAACTGATTGTCGCCCGAGGTGATCAGGGTGGCCTGTACACCCGAGGCACGGCCCGCCTTCTCGATCTTGGTCCTGATCGAGCTGAGCGTGTCATCGGCGGCGACGTCGATGTTGAGCGTCTTCTGCTTGTCGCCGACGCCAACGGTGAGCGTCAGGGTTCCGGCGCCGAACGTCTCGGTCTTGGGCAGGGAGGTGTCGGCGATCCACTTGTGTGCCGTCGCCAGCTGTTCCACATGAATGGCGTGCGTACCGGCGGCGGCCAGGTTGGTACCGGTCGCTGTCAAAATCTCGTCAGTGCCGGATTTGCTCGCGCTGACCGTACGCGCATCGAACGCAGTCTCGGCCTTCAGCGCTTTGAGCGCCGTATTGAGGGTGTCGAACGCGGATTTGACCGTGCCGATCGCCGAAAGCTGCATCTTGGCCTTGGACTGCTGCAGGTTCAGTGCATTGTCCGCCGGCTTGCGATCGGCAGCCACCAGGCTGCTGACCATGCCGGAAATATCGAGTCCTGAACCGATGCCGCCGTAACCGAAGTCCGCCACGTTGTATCTCCTGTGTGTTGCCGCTGCCGCATGGTGCAGGGCGGTGCCATCAACGAAATTAGCGGCCGTAGCTGCCGGGTCTTTAGAACTCTCGTTGATGCAGGAGTTGTGCCAGCCACGTAGCGCCGGGTTTGGCACGGCGGTTGCAGGTCACTCAGGGCAGGGCGGCGATGTGCGCTCATGCCAGAGGGTCTGTAAAAAACCCTCCTCCAATGCAGAGGAGGGGTCAGGCTACTGAAAAACGGGGGGAGACGAAGCCACCCGAGGTGTTCAGTCAAACAAACAGCGCTGATAACAGTTCTGCCGCAGGGGCGGGCCATGGCCACGAAGAGGTGGCGACCGGGAGAGAGTCCGGCTCATGGCCATGGCCCGTTCCTGCGTGACGATTGCGATGCTTCGGGTTGCCCCCGCCGCCGGCCGAAGCCGGCGGCGGAGGGGACGGTGCAGGGTGGATCAGCGCAGCAGGCTGAGCACGTTCTGTGGCACCTGGTTGGCCTGGGCCAGCATGGCCGTACCGGCCTGCTGCAGGATCTGGGTGCGGGTCAGCTCTGCGGTTTCCTTGGCGAAATCGGTGTCCTTGATGCGGCTACGCGACGCGGACAGGTTTTCCGACGAGGTCTGCAGGTTGGCAACGACCGAGGTGAAGCGGTTCTGCACGGCACCAAGGTCGGCGCGCGTGTTGTTGATCGAGCTCAGCGCCTTGTCAACGATTTCCAATGCCTGCTGGGCACCCTTGACGGTGGAGACGTCGATCTTGTCCGCGAACTGCTTGTCAGGCACAGCAGCGTTGCCCGTCAAAGCGATTCCGGTGCCGGCCAGTTGGACCACAGCGCCATCCTTGTCGATGCTGTCCTTGACCGAGGTCAGCGTCAGTGCGCCGCTGGTGGCATCGGCTTCAGCGTAGACGCCGGTTTCGCCGATCTTGGCATTGATATGCGTGGCGAGTGCCTGGCCGGCCTTGGCGGCGGTGGTTTCGGTGAGCTTGAGCTCGTCGAACGACACCGTGCCCGAGGCGCTCGTCAGGGAGAACGCTGCGATGGTGGCGTCACCAGCGGTGACGGTCGGGGCGGCGATGGCGGCGGTAACGAACTGTGCGCCGCCCAGCGCATTGGCCTTGGCGTCCACGACCTTGTCGATGGCGATGGCCTGGCCGGCGTTGGCACCGACCTGGAACAGCTGGCTGGAGAACGAGCCATCCAGCAGCTTGGTGCCGTTGAAG